>JAEEGL014358786.1_pt1 | contig 18525 bp, 16 predicted proteins | sample 9134231 | NCBI WGS metagenome assembly JAEEGL01 (sample SAMN16246548, study PRJNA631951) | gut metagenome | biome: gut microbiome; feature: rumen; material: fiber-attached | host: Bos | place: Iran: Karaj | collected 2018-10 | reverse complement strand
GGCTTGGCCATATTGCCGTGCCCCCGACTGGGTCGGGGCCGCGGACCTTTTTCCTTCCCCTTCCGCAGACCCGGCGCCCCCGGCTCCACAACAGAGCCGGGGGCGCCTTTTTTTTCGGGGTAAATCAATAAAAGTGGAAAACAAAATGCAATGCAGATAAGATAATAAAATCCCGTTGCCTAAATCCTGTCCGCAATATCGTAGATGAGCCTCTCGGACTTCTCCCATCCAAGGCAGGGGTCGGTTATGGATTTCCCGTACGTCCCCTCGCCAATCTTCTGGCATCCGTCCTCTATGTAGCTCTCAATCATGAATCCCTTGACAAGCTTCCTTATCCTTTCGCTGTGGGCGCATGAGTTCAGCACGTCCATTACAATGCGCGGCTGCTCCAGTGGATTCTTGTTCGAGTTGGAGTGGTTGGTGTCTATTATCGCCGCAGGATTTTTCAGGTCCCTCCCGTCGTAGGCATCGCACAGACGTATGAGGTCCTCGTAATGGTAGTTCTGCTGGTTGTTCCCGTGCTTGTTCGTGGAGCCCCTGAGAATGGCGTGGGTGTCCGGATTCCCCATCGAGTGAACCTCCCATCCCCTGTATATGAACGTGTGGTGGTGCTGCGCCGCATGTATCGCGTTCATCATTACGGAATAGTCCCCCGACGTTGGATTCTTCATCCCGACCGGGACCTCGATTCCGCTGGACACAAGGCGGTGCTCCTGGTTTTCGACAGAGCGGGCCCCGACGGCCACATATCCAAGAAGGTCGTCAAGGTACTGGTAGTTGTCAGGGTAGAGCATCTCGTCGGCGAACACGAACCCCGTCTCCTCCACGGCCCTCATGTGCATATGCCGGGTGGCGATCAGACCCTTGAAAAGGTCCGGCTTCTCGCTTGGGTCCGGCTGGTGTAGCATGCCCTTGTATCCGTCCCCCGTCGTCCTTGGCTTGTTCGTGTAAATCCTTGGCACAATCAGAATCTTGTCCGCGACCTTCTCCTGGACAGGGACCAGCCTGGTCATGTAGTCGATGACGGCATCCTCGTTGTCAGCGGAGCACGGCCCGATAATCAGCATAAGCCTATTGGACCTTCCCTCGATTATGGCCTTGACCTCGGCGCGCTTCTCCTCAACTATGGAGCTGACCTTCCCTGTCACTGGATACTGCTCCTTGACCTCAGCAGGAACCGCCAGCCTCCTCTCGAAATCCATGTTCATCCGTGTCCTCCTAAAAATGCGTAGCCGGAAAACCGCCCCGGTACAAAAAAAGGTCCTACCCGTAAAGAATAGAACCTTTCCGTCAAGATGCCCCATTATACAGGCCCTAAAGTGTTATTGTCAATAGAAACAAATGAGGGGGAAGTCTCCCCCTCGCTCCAAACCCAAGGTTTTCCGCTACCCCCTCAGCGGGATGGCTCTGTTTTTTTCCGCCGCCGTCGCTACACTCCGCCGGAACCCGTTTCCCATGCCCGCAACGCCCAATATACGGAGTTTTTGTGTTTTTCCGCAAAGCGGAAAATGTGAGCCTTCGCGAGCAAACAAAAACTCGAAGAGCAAGCGCAGCTTGCGACATGCCCGCAACGCCCATCAAAGAGCAAGCGGCAGATTGCGACAAATTGCTCTTCCAAAAAAATTGCAAATTTTTTGAAAAAGAATTTGACAAAACGAAATCCTTGGGGTTATACTATGAAAAACTGGAAACGTTTCCAGTAACGTTTCCAAAAATCGGATGCAAACAATTTTTTTGGAGGAAAATATGAAAAAAATCGTGTCAGCAGTCCTTGCGGGAGCCGTGGCGGCATCCTGCTTCATTTCATGCGCAAAGAAGGGACCGGAGGTAGGGCAGGTCCGCTACCTGAACTTCAAGCCGGAGGTTGCGTCTGTCTACCAGGAGCTTGCGGCGGCATACGAGAAGGAGACCGGCGTCAAGGTCATCGTCGAGACGGCCGCGAACAACTCCTACGAGTCAACCCTCACATCAAAGATGGCGACAAAGCAGGCCCCGACCCTGTTCCAGATCAACGGACCACGCGGATACGCCAACTGGTCAAGCTACTGCGCCGACCTCTCAAACACCGAGCTTTTCAAGCACCTCTCGGACAAGAGCCTCGCCGTCACGGTTGACGGAGTTCCCTACGGAATCCCATACGTAGTAGAGGGATACGGAATCATCTACAACAAGGCAATAACCGACAGGTACTTCGCTCTGGAGAACAGGGCCACCACATACAAGAGCATGGACGAGGTGAAGAACTTCGCAGCCCTCAAGGCAGTGGCCGACGACATGCAGGCAAACAAGGACGCTCTGGGAATCAAGGGCGTGTTCGCATCCACATCACTCAAGGCGGGCGAGGACTGGAGATGGCAGACCCACCTTGCTAACCTCCCCGTTTACTACGAGTTCAAGAACAACAACGTGGACCTCTCCGGGGACGCGACAAAGAAAATCAATTTCCAGTACGACCAGGAGTTCAAGAACATCTTCGACCTCTACCTGAACGACTCCGTGATTGAGCCAAAGAACGTCGGCGTCAAGACCGTGGACAACTCCATGGCGGAGTTCGCCCTTGAGGAGTGCGCCATGGTCCAGAACGGAAACTGGGCATGGGGCCAGATCAACGGCGTCAGCGGAAACAAGGTTCTCCCTGAGAACGTGAAGTACCTCCCGATCTATACCGGAGTTGCGGGAGAAGAGGGACAGGGACTCTGCATCGGAACCGAGAACTTCTACTGCATCAACAAGAAGGCATCCGAGGCCGACCAGAAGGCAACCGCGGACTTCATCTACTGGCTCTACTCATCGGCCACAGGAAAGGACTACGTTACCAACAAGCTCGGCTTCATCGCACCGTTCGACACATTCTCCGAAAGCGAGAGACCGACGGACCCGCTTGCCGTTGAAATCAACAACTGGATGTCAAAGCCGGGAATCACTTCGGTGGCATGGAACTTCACGTTGTTCCCGTCCCAGACATTCAAGGACAACTTCGGAGCAGCCCTCCTGAGATATGCCCAGGGATCAAAGGACTGGTCGGAGGTCAAGGCCGGCGTTGTGTCCGACTGGGCCAGCGAGAGCTCGATGTAACCAGGCATTGGCAAAGTAAAATTTTTTCCCCGGGGGAGGGTCTTCCTGTTGGCCCTCCCCTTTTTTGGGGACACCATATCCTTCCGGAGGAAACGCATGAAAGGGGACCACAATTCAATCAAGAAGTATTTTCCGATATTCGTCCTGCCGACTCTGCTGTGCTTCGCCCTGTTCTTCCTTGTGCCGTTCGTAATGGGCATAGTGCTGTCGTTCGCGAACTTCACGACGGTCACGGACGTGCGCGGGTTCGTCGGATTCCAGAACTACATCAAGGCGTTCACGGCCGACACCGAATTTGTCCACGCGCTCGGGTTCACGTCCCTGTTCACCGTGGTCTCGGTCATAACAGTAAACGTGTTCGCATTCGCGCTCGCACTGGTGCTGACCAAGGGGCTAAAGGGGACCAACTTCTTCAGGTCCGTCTTCTTCATGCCCAACCTGATAGGCGGAATAGTCCTTGGCTACGTGTGGAACCTTCTTATAAACGGATTCCTCATGCACTTCTTCGGGGAGGACATATCGTTCAGGACGGAGTACGGATTCTGGGGACTCGTGGTCCTCACGAACTGGCAGCTCATCGGGTACATGATGGTAATCTACATAGCGGGACTGCAGAACATCCCCGACGACATACTCGAGGCGGCGGAGATTGACGGCGCGTCATCCATGAGGACGCTTTTCAAAATCAAGATACCCATGGTCATGCCGTCCATAACAATCTGCATGTTCCTGACACTCTCGAACTCGTTCAAGATGTTCGACCAGAACCTCGCCCTCACGGCTGGGGCACCGGAGAAGACCACCGAGATGCTGGCCCTGAACATCTACCAGACATTCTACAACAGGAACGCAAACTGGCACGGGGTCGCACAGGCGAAGGCCACGGTGTTCTTCCTCATAGTCGCGCTCATAGCATTCCTGCAGCTCAGGCTGACCAACAGAAAGGAGATAGAGTCATGAACACAAAGCACAGCAATAGGGGCATAGGGTTTTTCTACGCAATCCTTGTGGGACTGACGGCGGTATTCATCTTCCCGATACTGCTGGTCCTCATCAACTCGTTCAAGTCCAGGCTCTACGTCTCGACAACGCCATTCTCATTTCCGGCGGGGGACATGTTCGTGGGGCTTGAGAACTACATCAACGGCCTGACGACATCGGGATTCTTCCTGGCGTTCCTGAGGTCGGCGTGGGTCAGCGTCGCGTCGGTCGCACTGATAATAGTGTGCACGTCGATGACGGCATGGTTCATCGTCCGGGTCAAGGGCAAGCTCACGAAGGGGCTGTACTACATCTTCGTGTTCAGCATGATAGTTCCGTTCCAGATGGTCATGTACACAATGACGTTCATGGTGACAAGGCTTGCGTTCGACAACGTGCTGGGGATTGTCCTCGTGTACCTTGGATTCGGCGCGGGGCTCTCGGTGTTCATGTTCACCGGATTCGTCAAGGCGGTCCCGCTGGAGATTGAGGAGGCGGCAACGATAGACGGGTGCAGCCCGCTTCAGACCTTCTTCCTCGTTGTGTTCCCGATGCTCAAGCCCACCGCTATAACTGTCGCGATACTTAACGCGATGTGGGTATGGAACGACTACCTGCTTCCGTACCTGATTCTCGGGTCCGACCACAAGACGGTTCCCGTGGCAATCCAGCTCGCCATGCAGGGCGCCTACGGATCCACCGACTACGGCGGGTTCATGGCCATGCTGGTCGTCTCGATTATCCCGATAATAGTATTCTACGTGTGCTCTCAGAAGTACATAATCAAGGGCGTAATCGCGGGGGCTGTGAAAGGATAATGACCATAAAGGACATTGCTAGGGAGTGCGGATGCGCGGTCGGGACCGTGTCGAGGGTCCTGAACAACCATCCGGACGTGAGCGAAAAGACGAGGGCCAGGGTAATGGCCGTGGTCGAGAGGAGGGGCTTTGTGGTTAACGCAAACGCCCAGCAGCTCAAGAGCCAGGAGAGGAAGAACCTTGCCATACTTGTGCAGGGAACGTCCAGCACGCTGCTGAACAGCCTCCTGGAGAGGATACTGAGGACACTTGAGTCCTCTTCCTACACGGCAAGCGTCATAATACTGGACGAGAACGACGACGAGGGGGCCAACGCGACGAGGATCTACTTCTCGCTGAAGCCTCTGGGCATCGTGTTCCTTGGGGGGAACCCCGACAGGCTCGGCGGAGACTTTGAGAAGGTCCACGTCCCAAGCGTCCTGATATCCAACAGCGCGGAGGTGCTCGGCAGCGGGTACATATCAAGCGTGAGCTCGGACAACAGGAAGGCGGCGGCAAGCTCCACGAGGCTCCTCATAAAAAACGGGCACAGGAAAATCGGCGTCATCGGAGGCTCACTTGACTCCGCACTGTCCCGGGACAGGTACGACGGATTCCTCAGGGCAATGAAGGCCGCAAAGCTTCCCTTCGACCAGGAGAAGTCCTACGCGGTCTCGAAATACTCTTACGACGGTGGATTTTCGGCGGCGGGCGAGCTTATGGAGCGGGACCCGGAAATCACGGCCATATTCACCATGTCGGACGCGATGGCGATTGGCGCAATCAGGAAGCTGAGGGACATGGGAAAGTCGGTGCCGGACGACATATCGGTAGTAGGCTTCGACGGAATCCCCATGTCGGAGTTCTCGATTCCAAGGCTCGCGACCGTCAGGCAGATGGTTGACCGCATGGCGGACGACGGACTCTCGACCCTCATAGACAAGATAGAAAACGGAACCCGGCCCTCCCACAACATCGTTCCATTCGAGCTGGTGGAGGGGGAGAGCGTGAGGGACATCTCAAGGACATGACAAAAATGCAGAACGGCAAAGGACTTCTGGACAGGCGCGCAAGTGGCGTGCTGATGCACATATCTTCGCTTCCGGGAAAAACCGGCATAGGCACTTTCGGTCGGGAGGCCCGCTCATTCGTGGACTTCCTGAAAAACACCTCGCAGACGTACTGGCAGATTCTTCCGGTCGGCCCGACAGGCATGGGGGATTCCCCGTACCAGAGCTTCTCAACGTTCGCCGGAAATCCATACTTCATAGACTTCGAGCTGCTGGAGGAGGACGGGCTCCTTTCGGGGGACGACTGGAGAAATGTGGACTGGGGCAGCGACATGTCCAGCGTTGACTACGGACTCCTGTACAGGGAGCGCGGCAGGGTGTTCGAAAAAATCCAGAGGAGGTTCGGGGAAAGGGAGCCGGCGGACTACAAAAAATTCTGCGCCGAAAATTCGTGGTGGCTGGACGACTACTCGCTTTTCATGGCCGTGAAGGATGCCCATGGCGGGAGACCCTTCTGCGAATGGGAGGACGGAATCAGGAGGAGAGTTCCGGAGGCAATGGAGGAGTGGGGCAAGAGATGCGCGGACCGCGTGTCATACCACAAAATCCTCCAGTACCTTTTCCGCAGGCAGTGGACGGACCTGAAGAGATACGCCAACGGAAGCGGAATAAGGATAATAGGGGACATACCAATCTACGTGGCGGCGGACTCGTCGGACGTTTGGTCAAGCCCGGAACAGTTCATGCTTGACGGAGACTACAACCCGGTGGAGGTGGCGGGATGCCCTCCGGACGGTTTCTCCGCGGACGGACAGCTGTGGGGGAACCCCGTCTACAACTGGGCGGACATGGAGAAGGGCGGATACTCCTGGTGGAAAAGGAGACTGGCCATCAGCCTGGAGATTTACGACGTGCTGCGGATTGACCACTTCCGGGGTTTCGACTCCTACTACTGCATACCGTTCGGCTCAAAGGACGCGAGGGGCGGGACATGGAGGAACGGACCCGGGGCCTCACTGTTTGCCGAAATCAGGAGGGAGTTCGGGGACCTTCCGATAATCGCCGAGGACCTGGGATTTTTGACCGACTCGGTGCGGAACATGCTCTCAGAGGTCGGATTCCCCGGAATGAAGGTGCTGCAGTTCGCGTTCGACTCAAGGGAGACGAACACTGGATACCAGCCGCACAGCTATCCTCGGAACTCCGTAGTGTACACGGGGACCCACGACAACGACACCATACTGGGATGGATTGGAAGCGTGGACGAGGGGGACATAAGGCTCGCCATGCGATACCTGAGGAGCGACAGGGAAGACCTTCCAAAAAACATGATGGCCGCGGCAATGGCTTCCGTCTCCAACACCTGCGTCCTGACCATGCAGGACCTTCTTGGGCTTGGCGGCGGTGCAAGGATGAACAGGCCTTCCACGCTCGACGGAAACTGGAAATGGCGCGCACTGCCCGGGCAGATTTCGGGTCGCGAGGAAGAGCTTCTGAGGGACATGACGGAGCTTTACGAACGGTCCAGGAAATAGACAAAAAGCGGAATCCATATCCTGATTCGGGGTACGGCGATTCCGCAGGGAAATTTTGGTAGACAGAATCTTTGTTATAGGGAGCGGACCTAGCTAACCAGGCCTCCGTTCCTTCCGTGCCCCTTCACCGTGTACAGGTTCTCGTCGGCCCTCTTCATCAGGGACAGATACTCCCCTCCGCCGCTGTTGAACGCACCGCCCACGCTTATCGAGAGCACCATCTCGGGAAAGGACTCCACCTTTATGTATGAGACCGCGGACACCATGTCCCAGACCGACCTCCTGAGGCTCTCCACGTCGGGGCTGCGCAGGAACACAAGGAACTCGTCGCCGCCGAACCTCACAACCCGGTCGCCCTTCCTTCCGTCGACGCACCCCATGATGACATCCGCGATGAGGACAAGAGCCCTGTCGCCAGCCGCATGTCCGAAGGTGTCGTTTATGGACTTGAACCGGTCAACATCGACTATGGCAACGGAGTACGACTCGTCGGGATTTTTCCATGAGGACGCGTCCTCCGAAAGTATGGAGGCCCCCATGTAGTAGCGCGAGTGGCATCCGGTCAGAACGTCCGTCTCCGCCATTGTCCTCATCATGTGGCTGTCTCCCCTTATCTTGGTGAAAGAAATTGCGAGGCCCATTACAATCAGCGATGTGAACAGCACGATTCCGCGGCCCAGCATTATCATGCCGAAGTCGTACCATCCAGCTCTAGGCACAAGCTCCAGAGTGCAGTCAAGGTTGTAGGCTGAGAACGGGACCGACACCGCGTTGGCAAAATTTTCCCCGGACTGTGCAAGGACGGTCTCACCCTCGCCGGACCTTGCGCTGAGCCTGTAGTCCACCCCTATGCCCTCCAGCGCGCCCAGGTTGAACACCTCCAGGACCTTTCCGAAATCCATGTAGGCGGACACTATTCCCCAGAAGCCGCCATCGATGTACACCGGTGTCCTGACCACCATGACCATACCGTTCTGACCCATGGAGCCGATTCCTGTGATCACGGTCTTTCCTTCCCGGTTCGCGGCCATGGCATCCCCCGGTTCGGACGAGTAGTCGTGTCCCAAAAGCTCTCCGCCCCCTTCCGCAGGGTAAACATCGGATATTATTCCCCCGGGAGCGAGGGCTATGTTCCTTATTGTCTGGCCTGTCCCACCGCTGGAGGAAGCGCCGTAGACTATCGGGGCCATCGAGCCGAAGAAGCCGGTCCCCCCGTTCTCCTGCTGGACCATGTCCCTAAGCACGAAGGTCCTGACGATTATCCTCTCAAGGCTGCCTCCAAGCTCGTTCACCTCGTTGACGCCTATGTAGTAGTAGCGGTCCTTGCTTTCCCTGATGATGCCGTGCAGCATGGTCGTGTACAGTCCGTTCAGCCCAAAGAGGATGACCAGGAATGCAGCCGCGGCTATGACTATGTTCTTCAGAATATTTTTTCTCATCTCTCTCTCCCGCGCAGGGTTTACATATTGTAGCACAGGGGTGGAAAAAATTCAAAACACTGTCCGAATCGAAACGGTCCGGGGGTCTTAGGGGGCCGCCCCTAGGAGAAGGGGCAGCGGAAGACGCGACAAAGCGCAGCGGCTCGCGGCTGGAGCGAGGGGAAGGCCTTCCCCTCCATGGTATGGTTCCTTGCCAAATTCCCTTTTTGCATATAGATTTATGGGACACATCAGGGGGCAAAATGATAGAGATAGAGAACACGGAGATTTTCGGATGGGAGGCGGCCATCCGCGGTATGAGGAACTCGTTCAACAGCTGGGACAAGAGCGACAGCGGCTACGATTCCGGGAGAGGAAAATTTGTTGTCGGGCAGGCGGACATGGAGCTTATGGACAGGCTCAGCAGGTCGGGTCCAAGCCACGCGAAATTCCTCAGGTACATTGTCGTGCAGTTCGACGTCACGGCTCCGAGGTACTGGTGGGCGGAGATGGACACATACAAGGTCGGGACAGTGAGGAACAGCTGCTCCACCATGCACAAGGTTCAGGCGAAGGAATTCTCCAGGGACGACTTCTCGTGCGAGCATCTTGACGGGGACTCCCTGAGGGCTCTGGACGTTCTGATAGGGACTGTCAACGCGGCCAGGGACAGGTTCAACGAGTCAAAGGACAAGAATGACTGGTGGCAGATGATACAGCTCCTTCCGGCTAGCCTTAACCAGCGTGCGACGCTGCAGGTGAACTACCAGGTGCTCCAGGGCATCTACGCGACAAGGAGGAACCACAGGCTTGACGAGTGGCACAGGTTCTGCGAGTGGATAGAGGGGCTTCCTGCAAGCGGGCTGATAACCTTTGCCAAATAGTGGGGAAATGAAAACAGGGGGCGCAAAGTCATGCTCGGGACAGGCCGTCCACCCTGGCGACCACCGGGCAGACCTTGTTTCCTCCCTCAAGGAACTCAAGGAGGACTTCCAGCTTGTCCGAGAGACGCAGGGCCACATCACCCGGCAGATTTTTTGTCGACCCGAGGGCACGGATGAACGCGCGCACGTCGTTGGCCGTCGGTCCGGGGGTTCCGGATGTTTTTCCGTCCGATGCCGTCCCCACAATGAATCTTGACATGATTCCAAAGCCGGGCTCTGGCATGAAAAGGAGTCCGGAGTCTTCCTCCCTCTCGGAAAGCATTCCGATGCAGTCGCAGATTTTTTTTTCTGCGTCATCCATGCCGGTGGTCTCCATGACCGACATCCTGATTGCGGTAAGCTCGTCGCGGGAGTAGATTTCGTCCTTGTCGCAGAACCTCATACTAGGACTTTACCGCCCTTGCGTAGTTCTCACCAACGGCCTTCCAGTCCAGCACCTCGAAGAATCCGTCGATGTAGTCCGCGCGGAGGTTCCTGTACCTGAGGTAGTAGGCGTGCTCCCAAACGTCCAGGGCGAGTATGGGCACAAGTCCGGTCCCCTCGCTGTAGGGGTTGTCCTGGTTTCCGCTCTGGGACACGGAGAGTTTTCCCTCACGGTCGGTGCAGAGCCATGCCCATCCGGATCCGAACTGTCCAAGAGCAGCCTCCTTGAGCCTGGCCTTGAGGCTGGGGGTTCCGCCGAAGTCCCTCGCGACAGCCTCCCCAAGCTTTCCGTCCGGATCCTTCTGCGGATTCGGTGACAGCGTGGAGAAATAGAGGTTGTGGTTCAGGTATCCGCCGCCGTTGTTCCTGAGCGCCCTGCGTAATGCCGGGTCCTGCACTCCGTCCAGGGATGACAGTATCTCCTCAGCCGGGACATCCTGCAGACCTGCCTTCTGCGCGGCCTCGTTGAATGCCTTCGTGTATGCGGCGTGGTGCTTTCCGTAGTGGGTCTCCACCGTCGCTGTGTCTATGTGCGGCTCCAGAGCGTCAAACGCGTATCCCAACTTGACCTGTTCAAACATATTGCCTTCCTTTCCCGGTCGCTCACCCGGGCACTGGTTTTTCCACCGGAACCCCCAAGCGATTCTTTTTTTATGGGGTCCAGGTAGATGGTACCACAAAGGGGAATTCTTTCCTAGGGACATCCGGGCATGTGGCAGTCCCAGCGGAGGTTCACAAAAAACGGTCGGAGCTATATAATTTTCAGCGCACGGTCCGGTGGCCGGGGCAGAAAGAATTAACAGGAGACAACAATGGAAACATCCATGAACACAAAATGCGTCCAGGCGGGATACACTCCGAAGAACGGTGAGCCAAGGCAGATTCCCATCATCCAGTCGACAACTTTCAAGTACGACACCAGCGAGGGGATGGGCAAGCTCTTCGACCTGGAGGCAAGCGGATACTTCTACTCAAGGCTGCAGAACCCCACGAACGACCTTGTGGCCGCAAAGATAGCCGCACTGGAGGGTGGGGCCTCGGCAATGCTGACATCGAGCGGGCAGGCAGCAAATTTCTTCGCGATATTCAACATCTGCGAGGCGGGGAGCCATGTCGTCGCGTCGTCGTCCATATATGGGGGGACATTCAACCTCATATCCACCACGCTCAGGAAGATGGGGATAGACTCCACCTTCGTAAGCCCGGACGCAAGCGAAGAGGAGATTGACGCGGCATTCCAGAGGAACACCAGGGCCGTCTTCGGCGAGACGATTGCGAATCCCGCTCTCACAGTGCTGGACATCGAGAAGTTCGCCGCCGCGGCCCACAGGCACGGGGTCCCGCTGATTGTCGACAACACCTTCCCCACCCCGGTCAACTGCCGCCCTATAGAATGGGGTGCCGACATAGTGACACACTCAACAACCAAGTACATGGACGGACACGGGTCCTGCGTCGGAGGAGCTATAGTCGATGCGGGAAAGTTCGACTGGATGGCCCACGCGGACAAGTTTCCCGGACTCACGGAGCCGGACGAGAGCTACCACGGTATAGTCTACGCGGAAAAATTTGGAATGGGTGGCGCGTTCATAACAAAGGCGACCTCGCAGCTGATGAGGGACCTTGGAAGCATACAGGCCCCGATGCACGCCTTCATACTGAACCTCGGGCTGGAGTCCCTGCACGTCAGGATGCCACGTCACGTGGAGAACGGTCAGGCCGTCGCCGAATTCCTTGAGTCATGTCCGCAGGTGGAGAGCGTGAACTACCCGACGCTGAAGTCAAGCAGGTACTTCGACCTCGCAAAGAAATACCTTCCCAACGGAGGATGCGGGGTCGTGTCGTTCGAGCTGAAGGGAGGACGGAGCGCGGCGGAAAAATTCATGAGCTCGCTGAAGATATGCGCGATAGAGACCCACGTGGCGGACGCGAGGACATGCTGCCTCAACCCGGCCACATCGACCCACAGGCAGATGAACGACGAGCAGCTGAGGGCGGCCGGCATCCCGGCTGGGCTGATAAGGATTTCATGCGGACTGGAGGACAAGAACGACCTCATAGCGGACCTCAGGCAGGCGCTTGAATCCATCTGACCCGGAAATGGGTATCAGATGTAGGCGGTGTTTATCTCCCTGACTACGCACTCGGCCTCCGGGACCCTTTCCTGGACCGCCGAGCGCATCCTCTCTCCAAGCTCCCTGTCGGGAATCCCCAGGGCTGGGGGCTTCAGAAGCTCGAAGTAGAGCCTCCTTCCCTCATTTGTCTCAACCATCCTCACGTCGTGGACCTTCAGGCCCGGATCGACCTTCTCGGCCTCCGCCCGGACAATGTCGCGTATCTCCATGAGCCTTCCGTTCCCCACGTCCACCGGGTCCATGTGTATAAGCGCCTGGCACCCAAACTTCATGGATATGTCCCTCTCTGCGGCGTCAAGGGCGTCATGGAGGGCGAACACGTCCACATTCCCCGGGACCTCCGCATGCAGGCTGACAACCATACGTCCGGGCCCGTAGTCATGAACCATCACGTCGTGTATCTCGAATATCGGAGGATGCGACAGGGCCACCCTCTCGATCTCACCTACCAGTCCTGCGCTCGCTCCCTCCCCGATCAGGGGGGACACCGTGTCCCGGAAGGACACCACGCCGTTCCGCAGGATGAACACGCCTACCAGGGCGCCTCCGACCGCATCAAGGGGAAAGTCCGTCAGGAAAGAGAACGCCATGCCGGCCAGGGCCACAGCTGTAACGGCAACATCCCCAAGACTGTCCCTCGCCGTGGCCTCCATGGCTACCGATGAAATCTTCCTTCCCACCCGGCGGTTGAAAATGAACATGTAAAGCTTCGCGGCCATGGACACCGCCATCACAGCCCCCGACGAAACAGAGAAAGCCACCTCCCGTGGGGACGAGAAGGACGACACCGACTTCCTGACAAGCTCCACTCCCACGTAGACTATGAGGAAGGAAATCACAAGCCCCGCCACGTACTCCATCCTTCCATGCCCATACGGATGCCTACCGTCTGGACCCTTTGACGCCATCTTGAAGCCCGCCATCTGGACCACAGAGCTTGCGGCGTCCGTCAGGTTGTTGAACGCGTCTGCCACCATCGCCACGCTCGAAGCGGCCACTCCGAAAACGAACTTGAACACGCACAGGGCCACGTTTATAGCTACCCCGATGGCTCCGCATAGAATCCCGTACCCCCTGCGCACGTCCGCGTCGCCGTAGTCCGAAAAATTCCTTATGAAAATCCTGGCTAGAAGTCCTACCATCTTCCTCTTTCCCCCGTCACGCACAGGCTACAACAAATCGCCCCCATAATGAAGACCCCCGGGAAATATGACAAAGGTCCACCGAATCCATGGACTTTCGGCATACTTCGCCCCCCTCCTCTCCGGCGGCGGAAAAAAGCCACCCCCGGCCACCCGGATTTTGCCTCCGGCGAGCACCTTTTCCGCTGGACCCTTGTCATATTTCCATGGACTTTTGTTATATTTTGTCCTATAATTGGCTTCCGGGACGAGTTTTCCACAGGCCATGGACTTTTGGCATACTTCGCTGGACTTTTGGCATACTTCGCTGGACCTTTGGCATACTTCGCTGGACCTTTGGCATCTTCAGGCCCTCTATCTCCTTGTATTGCAAGGACTTACGAGGCCGTAAAATTTAAAAAATTTAAAATTTAAAAAGGAGACCGAATTTGCACAGAAAGACACTCGTTATCAAGAGTTTTCCACAGCAGAACATGCTGAAGATTCCGAACAACTTCCTGCGCGCGAGCTACAAGTGTTCCGCGACGACACAGAGGATGTACTTCTACTCCATATTCAAGTACCTTACCTCCCCCGCGGGACAGAACGTGGTGTCGTTCTCCTTCTCGGACTTCTTCTCCGACCTAAACCTCAGCGACGGGATGAAGACGCGCAGCCTGATAAAGGAGTCCGCCAACGAGATTCTCGACATGAAGATAGTCCTGGAGGACAACGAGAGGCAGTATGAGGTGACCAATGTTTTCCAGTCGGCCAAGTGCGTGTTCACGGAGACGACCTTCTCCTTCAAGTTCACGGAGGACATGAAGGTCTTCCTTGACGAGCTGAAGGAAATAGGGTTCTCGCTCTTCGAGATAAACGACCTCGGGAAGCTGAAGTCGTTCTATGCGCTCAGGTACTATCTTGTCGCCCTGTCGTACAAGGGGTTCAAGGGAAGGCGGGGCAACATGCGCGGCTCATGGTTCTTCGAGTATTCGCTGGAGGACCTCAGGAGGCTGTTCGACATACAGGACGGCGAGTACCAGCAGATAGGTTCGTTCAAGAGGACCGTGGTGGAGCTTCCGCTGAAGGAGCTGAACGAGAGGAACCTCGGGATGAGGATAGACTGCACCCCAGTGAAGAGGGCCAGGAAGATTGTCGGTTTCCGGTTCGACTGCGTGGACGTGACGAAGGATGTCCGCATCGGGATGGAAATGCAGGATTCCGCGGAGGCGCCGTCGTCAGGAGTACCCCGGGATGGCGAGTCGAAGGGTGAGCTCATGGCGGAGGCCGTGCAGATAATATCCATGGACCCCGCCCGCTATGCTCAGATTCTTGAGGAGGAGAGGGAGTGCCCCAACCTTTTCGGGCTGTCACCGGAGACGCAGGCCGTTGTACGGCTCAGGGAGGAGCTTTCGCTAAGGGGGCTAGTCGAAGAGCCTTGATATCTGCTTTTTGTAGGTCTGCCCTATCCTGTGCCTCATAAGCTCCTGCTTTGCGTTGATGTCGCGCCCCACCTCGAGGCTTTCGTTGAGCAGGGCGAACTTGAACACCCTCTCGCATGTCCTGAAACCGGTCCTGGCGTTGACGAGCGAGTCTATCTCCGTGCGGAACAGGTTCTGTATCTCGTTTGTGTCCAGCAGGGCCTCGTAGTTGTCGTAGACTATGTTGTTCTCCTCCGCGTAGGCTGTCACGTTCGCGCTGTCCGGTACTATGAGGGCCGCCACGTATTTCTTGTCCTGCCCAAGCACGACCGACCTTTCGACGTACGGGCTGGAGTTGAGGGCCTTCTCTATCACCGCCGGCTCTATGTTCTCCCCGCCCAGCAGGACTATTGTGTCCTTTGCGCGCCCCACTATCTTCAGCTCGTTGTCGCAGGAAATCATCCCGAGGTCGCCGGTGTTGAGCCATCCGTCCTTGTCCACAATCTCCGCGGTGAGGTCGTCCCTCCTGTAGTACCCCTTCATCACCTGCCTTCCGCGCACAAGTATGAGACCCTTCTTTCCTGGCTTCAGGGGTGTCCCGTCGGCAATCTTTCCGTCCCTCTCCGCAACGATCTTCACGTCGAAGTCCGGGAATACCTGTCCCACGTTGTTGAGCCTTGGCTTCCTCGAGTTCTTGACCGAGATTACCGGGGAGGTCTCCGTCATTCCGTAACCCTCCAGCAGCTTGAACCGTATCACGTTGAAGAATTTCTCCGTCTCGGGCTGCAGCGCTCCTCCCCCTGATATTGCCGCACGGAATTTTCCGCCGAACTTGGTCCTTATCCTTGAGTATACGGTCCTCTCCGCGACAAGGTAGCCCGGCCACAGCAGGATGAACGGTATGATTCCCGCCGCCACGTCCAGGAACCTGGGGTACCACCTGTACCTGCACCTGAGCCCCGTCACGAGGGATTTTGCCGAGTAGTATAGCTTCCCGTACGCTATCGAGTATTTGAACATCGCCTTGGAGAATGCCGGGAGCCTGTTGATTTCCCTGTAGAGGCCCTGCGCGACCGCCTCCCAGAGCCTTGGGACCGCGTTCATCCATTGGGGCTGCACGAGCTGCATGTCCTGGAGCATGACCGACGCTATCGGCTTTGAGTACGCGAACCCTCCCTCCAGCGCTATGACCATGTAGCAGAAGGCCCTCTCGAACGAGTGCCATATGGGGAGCACCGTGAGCCAGATGTCCCCTGGCTGCATGAGGCCCAGCGCCGTGTGTGCGGACTCGCACTGGGCAATCATGTTGTCGTGCGTAAGCTGTACGCCCTTTGGGACCCCCGTCGTGCCTGACGTGAATATTATCGTGGCCACGTCGTCCTTCGACACTAGGTCCATCCCCGCCTCTATGTCCAGCCAGTCCTCCCTTGTTATCTGCGAGCCCTCCGACTCGAGGGTCGAGTAGTAGACAACCTCCACACCCTTTTCCCTGGCGTCCGCGAGGGTCCTGTCGTCCGCGTGGTCGAACAGGATTGCCGTCCTGAGTTCGGGGGCCTCGTCCCTTGCCTCAAGCACCTTCTGTAGCTGCCTTGCGTTTTCGAAGAACGAGTACCTGCATCCGGCGAAGTTCAGTATGAACCTCATCTCCACGCCCATGGAGTCGCACCCCCTCGGAACGTCGCACGCACCGAGCGAAAGCAGCGCGTAGTCGGAGATGAGCCATTCCCTTCTGTTGTCGCTCATCATGCCGACCCTCTCCCCCCTGCCGATTCCAAGTTTCCTGAGGCTCCAGGCAAGCTCTACGACATGCTGGTAGACCTGCGAGTAGCTGTACCTGACGAACACGCCGCTCTTGTTTTTCACTGCCTGAAGTGTGTTGTTCGGGACCTTCGCCGCCTTCCTCCTGAGCAGCACGGGGAGTGTCTCCCCAAGGTCCTTCTGTAGCTTTGAGTTGTCCATGCGTGTTCGCTCCTTTCCAGAAATGAATAATGCCCCCCGTCCCGGAATCTCCGGCACAGCGTTTCGACATTATGACATTTTCTGTCGTTTTGTCAAGATAACGCCTGTCCCCATGTTCCCCGGCATCCCCTCCTGAGTCGGTGCAACGGCATGTCCATTCCCTCCCGCTCCATCAAAATTTCCTTCCAGAGCCACGAGGATTGCCGCTGGTGCGTCCTTCCGCCCGTCCGACATGTGTCATGTTCCCGCCCCTTTTTTTCTTTCTGCGTCCATTCTCGCATGGCTAGCAATTTCTTAATAAATATTAAATTTTTGCTAGCATTTTGCTATCACTTTTATAATATTTTTGCTAGCATTTTGCTGATGTTTATCAAATTATTTAAACATATCAAACATTTGCTTGCATTTTCATAATATTTTTGCTAGCATGTCCCCGAGGTGTTTTGATGAAGGTTGTCACAGTGGCCCTGCAGAAGGGCGGGGTGGGCAAGTCCACCATATCTGTTTCCCTTGCTGCGGAGATTGCCCGGAGCCACAGGGTAGTTCTTGTTGACGCGGACCCCCAGGGGAACTCGTCCCTCATGCTCATGCCCGACGTTGGGCTGGAGCTTGCCGACGTTCTGGACGGGAAGTGCTACGTCATGGATGCTGTGAGGGGGACGTCGGTGGAGAATCTGTCCGTCCTCCCGACCAGGAAGTCATCCGTGTCGCTCAGGACATACAGGGCCAGGTCCGCGAGCAGGGAGCCGTTCGCTTTCAGGGATGTCGTCGAGGAGCTTGGCAGGAACGGATTCGAGTATGTGGTGTTCGACACGTGCCCCGCGTTCGACGAGTTCGAGGAGAACATAATGGCGGCCACCGACGAGGCTGTCCCGGTCATGATGATGGACCCCCTTTCCGTTGACGGCCTGACGTCCTTTTTGGGCGGCATATCCGACTTCAAGCGGAGGAAGCGCGTCCAGAACCCGGAGATTCGCTCGGTCGTACTGAACAACTTCGACAACCGCATTGCCATGGCCAAGAACATACTCGACGAGATGCGGAGGACACCGTACCAGCTCTACGTGGTCCAGACCGACCAGAATTTCAAGAGGGCGATAAACGCGTGCCTGCCCGTCCAGATGGTCCCCGGAACCAAGAGGGACGTTCTGGAGACCATGGCCGCGCTGGGGGAGAGCGTATGCCGGTGATAAGGAAGGATTCCGACCAGCCGCATGACCTGAACCGAGTCTCGGCGGCAAGGGTCAGCCAGATAGAGGAGGCGTCCGGCGTTGAGCCAAGGGAGCGGGATGCGTCCGGAAAGAAGTATTCCGACGTGATAATGGCCCGCCTGTCCCCGGGTAGGAGGAACGTGTTCAAGGCTTTCTTCAGCGAGCACGGGCTTACGATGAACTCCGGCGTTGAGATGTGCGTGGAGTACGTGATGGAGCAGGTCCGCTCGGGCGCGCTCAGAATTTCCAAGGCAGGCGTAAGATAGCCCGCGGCATGTGGTGCGGACAGGTCTTTTGATTGTATTTTATAGAAAAAAATGCTCGCACCATTTCGGGAGGGGGAAGTCTCCCCTACGTTCGGGCCTTGCGTCCCTCTCTACCCAGAAATTGCCTTCGGCAATTTCTGGCACCAACTCATCTTTTGGTAGGGGGAAGTCTCCCCCTCGCTCCAAACCCAAGGTTTTCCGCTACCCCCTCAGCGGGATGGCTCTGTTT
>JAEEGL013112145.1_pt1 | contig 18525 bp, 13 predicted proteins | sample 9134231 | NCBI WGS metagenome assembly JAEEGL01 (sample SAMN16246548, study PRJNA631951) | gut metagenome | biome: gut microbiome; feature: rumen; material: fiber-attached | host: Bos | place: Iran: Karaj | collected 2018-10 | reverse complement strand
GTGAAGACGTAAGCGGTCTTCATGAGGGAGCTCGGGACCTCCACGACGGTCACGCCGTCGAGCATCGTCACGGTGCGGTTGATCTCGCCGCTGCCCGACTTCACGTCGAAACTGCGGTTGAGGGCCGAAGAGGACTTCAGCAGCTTCATGACCGTGGGCGTAACATAGAGGACGCGGCCGCTCACCGGCACGCGGCTTTCGGTCATGGCGGCCATCAGGTCGTCAAAAACAGAAAGGACGTTGTTCTGCGTCAGCGCGGAGCGGACGGCGGTCTTGCCGAGCCCGGTCCAGTCGGCATAGAGCTTGCTGACGGTGTAGGCATCCATCTCAGGGAACTTGTGCTCGTTGTTGAAGACCGAGGTGATGTTGGCGATGGTGGCCGCATAATCGGTCTGATCGATGTCCTGCGGATGGATCAGGGTGCTCCATTTGCGCTGACGGGTGAGGGGCTTGGCTTCCCAGGCGTTCTCGTAATTCCGCGCCGGGCTTTCGACCGAGTCGCGGGAAGCGTCGACGCGGCCGGAGGTCGCGATGACAGGGATCTCGACGGTCTTGCCGCCGTGGAAACGAAACCGCCCGTTGTTCGGCGTCGCGTAAAGCGCGCCGAAGCAAAGCGTGGCGGGGTAGGCCTGCGCGAGGGCCTGAGAGTAGACGTTGGCATAGTTGAGTTGGTTCATGTTTTTTCTCCTTGCAGTTTATTTCTGTATCGGAAAGCGCGCCCGGATTACGCCGTTTTACGCCGCGGCAGGCGGACAGGGAGCGCCGGATACCGAATCAAAGGCGGCGGTCAGCCGATCAGTCTCAGAGCGTCCTGTTCGATCGCGTATTCCATGGCGTCGAGGGAATCGATGTCGGTCGTGCCGTTGTCGAGACGTTCGTCGGGGCCGCCGTTCTGCTGCCATACGGCGGTCCGGAGAGCAGTTTTCAGGGATTCGCAGTCGTCTGTCAGGAAAAAGCGGTCCTGCGCCATGAGCCGGGAAACCAGGCGGATGCGGTCGTTAACCGGTGATTTCCGCGCCAGCTTGACCGTAAGCGTGAGCCCCCGTTTGCGGGCGGCTTTTTTCAGCGTGCGGATCAGGATCGGCTCGGCGCTGTCGCAGCGAACCGTCAGAACGGGGCCGTAGCGGCTTTGCACGGCCTCGATGAAATCGCAGAAGCAATCGCCGAGCCGGTCGGAATCGAGCATATCCAACCGACGCTCCGCCATCAGCGCGCCGACGGCCTCGAAGCCCCCGACTGTACCGCAGGCGACGAAGGCGGTCCCGCTCTGATTGCCGCCGAAATCGACGCCGACCTCGATCTTGGAGAGCCGCTTCAGGCGGGGATCGCCGCGGTCTGCGTGAAAGGCGTCGGGATCCTCGGCGAACCGCCGGTAGATGATCCCCTCGGCCGCGCACCAGCGGCCGAGGATATAGCGGTCGTAATATACGGTGCCGGCGTATTCCTTCTTCAGCGCGGCTACGAAGGAGGGCGCGAGGAACGGATTGTCGTCGATTTCGTAGGACTGCAGATACACGTCGGCGCCACTGTCTAGGAACTGCTTGAACCAGTGCGTGGGAGCGTCGGGGTTGCAGGTCCCGTCAAAGCGGGAATGCGGCTTGTCGAGCCGGCTTTTCAGCATCGCAAAGACCGATTCGCTCCAGGTGGTGATCTCGTCGCCGTAGGCGTATTCGATGCCGCTCCCCTGGAGCTTGGCGGCCTGATCGGCCCGTCCGGCGCCGACCAGCCAGCATTTCCGGCCGAACAGCGTCACGGTATCGGAGGCCGTGGGACGCCCGACGAAATAGTCTCCCCAGATCTCTCTCATCGGATCGAGAATGTTGCGGCAAAGGGTGACGACGGTATTGCCGATCAGCACGATCAGCCCCTCGTTCCGGCAGGCCCGGATCCGCTTCGGAATCATAAAATAATCGCAGAAGGTCTTTCCGGAGCGGGTTGCACCCGCCTTGATGTTCCAGCGGTGATCCGCTTCCCGGAAGTAGGCGAGCTGTTTTTCGCTGAACAAACCGTTTCTCCTTTCCGCCGGCGTCCCCCGGCAGTTATAGGATACCATACCGGCGGGCGGTTTGTCGTCCCGACTTTTTCCCCGGTTTTTCCCCTTCCGGTCTTCGGCGGGCTGTTCCGCGGGGAGAGAGGAGCGCGTCCGGCGTCCGCGCCTTCCGGAAAACGAAAAACCGGCTCCTGTCGGGAGCCGGCCGGAAAGGGGGAAGAGAAGGGCCGCGATCGGAAAAAAACGGGCCGGCCGCAGTGCGGCCGGCCCGGCGAAGAGCGCCCGGCGTCAGTCCTTTGCCTGATGGACGACGACCTGATTGAACGGGATCTCGATCCCGGCTTTGTCGAAGGCGATCTTGATCTCCCGGTTCAGGATCCGGGGACCCATGTAGATATCGGATTCCCTGACCTTGGCGACGAACTTCAGCAGCACGCCGCTTTCTCCCAGCTCCTGAACGCCGGCGTAGGTGGGCGTCGAGGTGAAAACGTCGGGATATTTTTCCCTGATTTTCGGCAGGAACTGCTGGATGACCTCTTCGGCCCGTTCGATGCTTTCGCCGTACGAAATGCTGACGGTGGTGACGGCGTAGCTGTCGGTCATGGAGCGGTTGAGGATGTTCCGCAGATCGGAGTTGTTGATGATCTTGACGTTGTCGCCGATGTCGCGGATACAGGTGGTCCGGATGCCGATGCTGTCGACCGTGCCGCGGAAGCCGTTGACCTCGATGATATCTCCGACGTTGAACTGGTCTTCAAAGACGAGGAAGATGCCGGTCACCAGATCCTCAACGAGACTTTGCGCGCCGAAGCCGATGATCAGCGCGATAACGCCGATGCTGGCGAAGATCGTGCTGACGTTGACGCCGAGAGCCGACAGGCACCAGAAGAAAGCGACGATGGCCGCGATGTAACTGGTGGCGCTCCTGGCAAGCGACAGAGCGCTTCTGACTTTGGGTTTCTTCGGATGGATCTTGCTGAGGATAAAGAGGATCAAATGCGTCAGGGTGACCATCAGCAGGATGATGGCGATCACCTGGAAGATCGTGGCCCAGTTGAACTTCAGGATACCGACGATCTTTCCGATGTCACCGAAGAGTTTTTCCCAGGTGCCCTTGACCGCGGTCTTGGCGTCAGCCGGCAGCGGCAGGATCGAGGGGTTGGTGATGATAAGGAAGAGGATCAGCGCGATGGCCCATCCGATGACCTGTCCGAGATGGCTCCGGATCGGGTTTTTCTTTTTCTGCTGGGGCTGTGCATAGCCGACCGGCTGCTGCTGCGTCTCGGCGGCGTTGCTGACGGCGGTCTCCGAAGCGGTTTCGGCGGCGTTGACGGCGGCCGTTTCGATCGGAGTCTGATTCGGATCGTTTTGTGTCATGGAATAGGTTCCTCCTGTTTTATGATTCCGACTCGGACGAGAACGTCACGTGCCGGGCGTTGGTATCGTTTTCATCGGTCACGGTGAAGGTGCGGCACAGGACGGTCAGATCTTCGACCGGTGTGAAGGCCTCCTCCTCCGATGCGGTGCGGCGTCCGCCGGTGAGCGTCAGCGGAGACAGGTAGTAGATTCCTTTTTCCTCCGAGGAATCCGCCACGACGACAGCGGCTTCGGAGCCGTAGACGTCGACGATGACGCCGCTGTCGATCATGAGACAGGTCTCGCTGTATTCGGCGTTCAGCAGGATGCCGACCGGATAGGTCTCATCGCGGTTGACAGTCAGCGAGCCGTTTCCGGTGATGGTCACGCTGCCGCCGTACTGGAAACCCCAGATCTGGATCCGGTCGAGGCGGTTGTCTCCGACGAGGCGTATGGTAAAACCGTTCCCCATCAGATTGACGTTTAAGATCGGGGCGATGCAGTCTGTGAGTGTCAGCGTGTTGGTTTCCTCGTCGTAGACTGCGCCTTCCACCTCGTCCGGATACCACGAGGTGTCAATCTCGCTGCCGTCGAGGGCGGTGCCGATCACGAGATACCGGTCTTCGCTGTCGTCGGAGAAGCGGACGTACTGCTCGTTCGTGACGCCGTAGTCGTCGACGTAGCCGTTCGGATCGGGATTGGGAAGCGTTACGAAAGAGGTGTCTCCGTGCTCGGCGGGAACCGCGAAGATCACGTGATCCACGGCGCTCTGCCGCTCACCGCTTACGATGTAGTCGTCGTGACAGTAGCCGTCGACGACCCGTTGGCCGGTGGAATCGGTGACGAAGGTGAGCGAATATGGACTCTCCTCGCCGACGAGGACCTTACAGCCGTCGTTCATGGCCAGCGGCGCCGTGTAGTAGATCCCCTTGCCGGCGGTGGTCTCGCGGACCAGGATGGCGCGGGACTGACCGTAGACGTCGAGGGTGACCTCGCCTCCGACCATGAGGCAGCTCTTGGCATAGCTGCATTCCAGCAGGATACCGTATTCTTCGGATTTGTTTTTATTGACGGTCAATGATCCGGTTCCGGTGAAGGTGATGCTTCCGGCGTAAAAACCGGATTCGACTATGATGCCGTTCAGCGTGTTCTTCCCGACGAGATTGATCTTGAGCCCGTTGCCCATCAGATGGATTCTCAGCAGGTCGGCGGTTACGTTTTTCAGCGTCAGCGTATTGTTCTTGGCGCTGTAGGTCGCTCCCTTGACAGTCCCGATCTCGGCGCTCCGGACGTTCGAGCCGGCGACCAGATAGGTCTCTTCGTAGTAGGAGGAGGTCTCGGAATTGATGAAGCAGATGAACTGCTCGTCCTTAACGCCTCCGCCGGTATAGGAGTTGTCCGGAACACTGCCGTTCGGCGCGAGATTCTGAAGCTTCGGGAATTTGCTGTCGGCGATCTGAGTCAGACGGGAGAAGGTCACGCGGGCCAGCGGCTTCCCGGAGCTGACGATCGTCTCATCGGTATATCCGGCTTCCTGAGCCGAGGCGTAGGTCCCGTCCTCCAGCGGCGCGAAATCGCCCTGTTTGCGGATCCCTTCCGACAGACTGAGCGGGTAGAGATAGCGAATGCCGTTCGCGGCGCTGGTGCCTCTGACCATCACGGAGGCTTTCGCACCGTAGACGTCGAGAGTAACGCCGCTGTCGACCATGAGACAGCTCTGGCTGAATTCGGCGTCGAGCAGGATCCCGTAATCGGCGGTCTTGCTTTGGTTGACGGTCAGAGAGCCGGTTCCGGTGATGGTGACGCTGCCGCCGTAATGGAATCCGTGCACGGTGATCTGATCGAGCTTGTTCTTGCCGACCAGTTTGATCGTGAAGCTGTTGCCCATCAGGTTGGTTTCCAGCCGGTTTCCGGTAAAGTTCGTGAGCGTCAGGGTGTTGGTATCGCTGTCATAGACGGCGCCGTTGACGGTTGTCGGCGTAATGATATTGACCTCGATGACAGGACGGCGGGCGGTGCCGAGGACCAGATAGCGGGGCTCCTCGCCCTCCGATTCAAAGAGGATGTATTCCTCGTTCAGGATCCCGTAACCGGGGACTTCACCGTTCGGCTCCAGATTGGAGAGCGACGGGAACGACTCGTCGGCCTCCTCCGGCGGGATCACGGGGCCGGGATCCTCGGTTTCGGGCGGCTCGGTCTCGGGCGGCTCGGTTTCCTTTTCGGTGACAGGCGGTTCGGTCTCGTACGGTTCTTTCGTTTCGTCCGGCTCATCGGGGTAGTATTCTTCGTGATGATGATGCCATTCATCTTCCCGGGCGAAGATATCCGAGCCCAGAAGATCGATACCGAAGGAATCCTTGACGATGATGACGGCCACGACCGCGGTCGCGATCTGCAGGAGAACGTTGCTTTTCATCAGCGTCTTGCGGCGCGCCTTCCGTCTCAGGAAAGAGCGGTCGGTGTTCCGTGCCTGCTCCTCGGTCTGTTCTTCACCGGAGAGGGTATCGTTGAATTCATCTGGCAGCGGGGGGTGTTCATCCGGAAGAGACGGATCCGCGGGTGTCGAATGCTCCGAAGGAAGCGGTGTCCTGGGATCCGGTTCGCGAAATATCCTCATAGTCCCTCCCTCTCTTTCCGAAATAAAATAAGCGGTCCGGTTCCGGACCGGTACGGAGACCGGCCGGAAAGAAAAAAGCCGGGAGGGGCTGCCGTTTAACAATGCAAAGCCCTCCCGGCTGTCGGTTCCGGGGCGTCTGAAAGACGCAGTCGGGATCAGAGGTTACTGAGTTCGTTCCAATAGTCGCTGAACTGTCCGGCCAGCGAAACGCCGACGGCGGCCAGGATCGCGAAAACGATGATATAGAGGACGACGATAATGGCGGACCAGATCAGAGAGGCCACGTAGCGGTTCTTGAGGGACTTGGCCGTCTTCGAGCTGAACGCGAGGATGAAGTAGATCACGATGGCGGCGAGACTGCCGATGCAGGGGATGAGGTTCAGGAAGGAGATGCAGTCAGCCTTCAGCCAGTCGCCGATCTTGATCGTCGCGGAGGTGCCGTTCAGACGGGCGAGTTTATTCTCGCTGAAGAGGCCGCTCTCGTCGACGTAAGTAGTGGTGTTCTGGGTGTAGAAATTCTGCTGAACGCCGGGGTACGGATTGTTGTACTGTCCCTGGTTCTGATAGGTCTGCTGCTGGTAGTTCGGCTGCTGGTAGTTCGGCTGCTGGAAGTTTTGCTGCTGGAAAGTCTGCTGGCCCTGCTGCTGGTTCTGCTGATAGGGGGGGTTTGAGGCCGCGGGGGTAGGCGCCTGATTGGTTTCCGGGGTGACGTTCTGGTTGTTCTCAGGGGTGAAGTCGTTGTTCATAGGGGTTATACCTCCGTTAAAAATTACACGTTGAAGCGAAAAACGACGATATCGCCGTCTTTCATGACGTAGTCCTTGCCCTCGCTGCGGATAAGCCCTTTTTCTTTGGCCGCCGCCATGGTGCCGCAGGCGATCAGATCCTGATAAGCAATGACCTCTGCCCGGATAAAGCCGCGTTCGAAGTCCGAGTGGATCTTGCCGGCCGCCTGAGGGGCTTTCGTACCGTTTTCGATCGTCCAGGCGCGGACTTCTTTCGGCCCGGCCGTCAGGAAACTGATCAGACCGAGCAGGGCGTATCCGGCCTTGACCAGCCGGTCGAGACCGCTTTCGGTCAAGCCCATTTCACTTAAGAAGAGCGCTTTGTCTTCGCCGTCGAGCTCGGCGATCTCGGCCTCGACGCCGGCGCAGATCGGCAGGATCCCGGAATGCTCTGCCTCGGCGAAGGCCTTCAGCGCCAGATAGCCGGGATTCTGTTCGTAACCGCCGCCGATCTCTTCCTCGCCGATGTTGGCAACGTAGAGGACCGGCTTGCGGGAGAGCAGGGGACTTTCGTCGAGCCTGGCGGCCTCCTCCGGCGTCAGCGGAACCGAGCGCGCGCTCTTGCCCTCGTTCAGCGCCTCGCGGACGCGCGTCAGCATCTCCAGCTCGGAAGCCAGCGTTTTGTCGCCCTTCATGAGTTTAGAGACGCGGTCGATCCGGCGGTCGAGGATCTCGATGTCGGACAGGATCAGCTCCATATTGATGATCTCGACGTCGCGGATCGGATCCACGCTGCCGTTTACGTGGATGATATTGCCGTTTTCAAAACAGCGCACGACGTGGACGACGGCGTCGACCTCCCGGATATGGGAGAGAAATTTATTGCCGAGACCTTCTCCCCGGGAAGCTCCCTTTACCAGTCCGGCGATATCGACGAATTCGATGACGGCGGGCGTGTATTTTTCGGGATGATACATCTCACGGAGTACGTCAAGACGGGGATCGGGGACCGAAACGAAGCCGACGTTCGGTTCGATGGTGCAGAACGGATAGTTGGCGATCTCGGCGCCGGCGTTTGTGATCGCGTTGAAGAGGGTGCTTTTGCCGACGTTGGGCAAACCGACGATGCCGAGTTTCATGGGCGGACAGTGCCTTTCCGAATGGTTCTTTAGTATAATAATACCTTTTCTATTATATAACGAAAAAATGAATTTGACAAGGGTTTTCCGCAAAAAATGCGCAGGGAATAGGGAAAAAAGCGAAAAAAGCTCGACGCCGGCGCGGGGACGCGACGGCCGCCCGGAGGAAAGCGGCGAAAAAGTTTACAAAAAATTCACACATAGGAGAAAGGAATGTGGTATTATGAATATAGACAAAAATATGGCAAAGTTTACAATTTGCCGGAAAGAGGAAACGTATGGGAACGAAAATATTGGTTGTGGACGACGAAAGCGGCATCTGCGATCTTTTGAAGATCTATTTTGAGAAGGAGGGTTTCGAGGTCAAGACCGCCGGCGACGGCGTCGAGGGGATCAACTTCTTCAAAATGTACGAGCCGGATCTGGTGCTGCTCGACATCATGCTCCCGAAGAAGGACGGCTGGCAGGTCTGCCGCGAGATCCGCGAGATCTCTTCCAAGCCGGTCATCATGATCACGGCGAAGGGCGACGTGTTCGACAAGGTGCTGGGACTCGAGCTCGGCGCCGACGATTTCGTCGTCAAGCCGTTCGATATGAAGGAGCTCTCGGCCCGTGTGAAGGCGGTGCTACGCCGATCGACCGCGCACAACAATCAGAATGACGACGAAGCCATCAAGTTCGACAACATCGAGATCAACATTCAGAAATACGAGCTGAAGCTCAAGGGCAAATCGGTCGAGATTCCGCCGAAGGAACTCCAGCTGCTCTATTTTCTGGCTTCCAACTACAACCGCGTTTTCACACGGGATCAGCTGCTCGACAAGGTGTGGGGCTTCGACTATCTCGGGGATTCCCGGACGGTCGACGTGCACGTCAAGCGTCTGCGCGAGAAGCTGGAGGGCGTTTCCGATAAATGGATGCTGAAGACGGTGTGGGGCGTCGGCTACAAATTCGAATTGCTTTCCTGAAAAACCCGCGGCGCACGCATGACCGTTCTGCGTGCGCCGCCGTCCGGCGGTGAGCGCAATGTTCAAAAGTATTTTTACGAAATATATCGTGACATTCATGCTGATCATTGTCGTCAGTTTTGTCATGCTGGCGACGATCATCAGTACCATGATGGTGAACTATTACTCCGACAACAGCGGGGAACAGCTCTCGGCGGCGGCGGACGCCGCCGAATACCTGATCGAAACGCAGCTTTCGGAGTATTCGGGTGAAACGCTGGAATCGTATATCCGGAGCAATCCCGACGAGATCGGCTCGTATTTTTCGGCGTTCACCAAGTATAATCGCGACATCTTTCTTTTCGTCACCGACGGGGACGGAAAGATTCTTGCTTCCTTCGGGTTCCACGATTCGGCCTTCGGCGGGGATACCGTTCCGCAGGAGGTCATGGACGCGGTCCGGAAGGGAGGATACCGGGACGGGGGCGATATCGGCGGGTTGCTGAACGTCAAGCATGCCGTGCGCGCCAAGCCGGTGAAGAACGGCGACGCCGTGATCGGCGCCGTCTTCGCCTGTTCCGCATCGGAAAGCATGGGGATCCTGATGCGGACGACCGTCCGGGCGGTCGTCATGACCTGTCTGTGGGTTTTGCTGGCGGCGCTGATTGCGGTCTATTTCATTACCGATAAGATCATCGGTCCGCTGAAAGACATGGGCCGTGCGGCAAAATCCTTTGCCTCCGGAAAATTTGACGTCCGGGTACCGGTGACCGGCAGGGACGAGATCGCCGAGCTGGCGGTGGCCTTCAACAACATGGCCAGTTCTCTTTCCGATCTCGAAAATATGCGAAGCACGTTCCTGTCGAACGTGTCGCACGATCTCCGGACGCCGATGACGACGATCTCCGGTTTCATCGACGGGCTGCTCGACGGGACGATCCCGGAAGAGAAGCACGAGTACTATCTGCGTGTGATCGGCGACGAGGTAAGGCGGCTGTCGCGGCTGGTGGCGGCGCTTCTCGACGTTTCGCGGATCCAGGCAGGCGACCGGAAGTTTACCATGACCGCCTTCGACATCTGCGAGATGGCGCGCGTGATCCTGATTTCCTTTGAGCAGAAGATCGACAAAAAGAAGCTGGAGGTCTCCTTCGAAGCGGAGTCCGAGAACCTGTACGTGTGGGCCGACCGTGACGCCATCTATCAGATCCTGTACAACATCTGCGACAACGCCGTGAAATTCGCCCGGGAGGGCGGCCAGTACCGGATCCGGATCCTGGAGCGCGACCGCAAGGTCTTCGTCTCGGTCTACAACGAGGGCGACGGGATCCAGTCCGACGAGCTGCCGCACGTTTTCGAGCGGTTCTACAAGACCGACAAGAGCCGCGGTCTGGACAAGACAGGCGTCGGTCTCGGGCTGTATATCGCCAAGAGCATCATCGACGCTCATAACGAGGAGATATGGGTCAAGAGCAAGTACGGTGATTACTGCGAGTTCATTTTTACTCTGAAGCGTGCCAGCGAATCGCAGATCAAGAAAACCTTTGAAAAACATCAGAGCGAGGATCCGAAGCTGTTTGACCGGTGAGCCGGGCGGTTCGGATCCTCCGGGACCGGTCCCGGGCGTTCAAAAGCGGAAGAATGCGAGAAAAAGCTGCTATGCGGGAACTGTGGCATAAAATCAAGCGGAATATGCGGTCTGCGGCCAAAAGCGTACGGTACAACCTGCGGTTGTGCCTGCCTTTTTTCGCCGCGCTTTTTATTGCCCAGATCTTTCTCGGGATCCTGCTCTTTTCCTCTGCGGCGGCAGCCGCCGGTGAGAACGCGATCATCGCCGACACCTACGATCACCACGTTGCCTTTTATTCGATCAACGAGGATCAGTACCTGTATCTGAAGCGCTACGCGGTCTCCAACGGTTATCCGGACGCGATCTATGAGATTCAGAGCGAATCGGCCGCGGCGGGAAGCACGACCTCCGAGCCGCGGTACGATGTGACGATCCGGCTGACAGGAGATCCGGCTGCCTCCTACGAGGATCTAAGCCGAAGGTATCTCCCGTACCTGAGGGGCTATGCCGACGGCGGAGCCGATTTCTATGAAACGACGCCGCTTCTGACGCAGGTCCTGCCTTCTTCGGTCTGGCCGGCGGCGGAGCTCGTTCTGCTCCTGCTGGCTCTGTCCTTCGCGCTGCTCACGGTGCTGTACCTTGTCCGGATCCATCACGATAAATTCGAATACGGGATCTATATGACCTTCGGAGCCGATTTCCGGAAGCTGTTTGAGAACGCGCTGTACGAGCTGACGTGGTTTGTGCTGATCCCGTATCTGCCGGCGGTGCTGATCTCGGCGACGGCGGTTTCGATCCTCTACGGCCGCTTGGCCCCGATCCGGTTCGGCGCGCTGCTGCTTATCCTGATCCTGCCTGCTGCGGCCGGTTTTGCCGCCTGCCTCTTTCCGCTTTTTCTTGTCTCGAAGGGGTATCCGATACGGCATCTGAAGGCCGAGGACAGCAGCGACTACGTGATCTCCCCCCGGACATCCTTCCGGGTAAAGGCCGGCGCTCCGCTGCGGCGGTTCGGTCGGATCTCGTTTTTCCGGTTCCGGAAATATTTTCTGCCGCTTGTGCTGACGGCGTCGCTGTTCACGGTCTCCGCCGTGATGATCTTCTATTTCTCCGGTTTCCTGAGAGAAAAGGAGGAGCAGCCGGCACCGCAGTTCCGTCTGACCTTCGTCGGAGACGACTGGTACGGTGAGGAGGAAGCCGAAAGTCTGCGGGCAGTCCCCGGCGTCACCGCGATCTATACCGAGGCGTCGACCGACGCTGCCGTCATCAATTCTCATCTGATGTTTCTCGACGGAGAGGCGAACGTCTCGGCGCTGAGCTATCCCGAGCGGTTCGATCTCTTCTTTGCCGCCGGTACCGACAACGTCGCGTATTACGCCGCGAACGGCGACGTGCTGTCCTATCTTTCGGGCTTCCGGATCGAGGGCGATCCGACCGCGCTTCTGAGCGACGACCGCGCCGTTGTTATCGGCGAAAACCGGAACAACAGCCGCGTTCTGACGGTGAAGCCGGGCGATAAGATCTACGCGGCGGTCCCGATGGGCCTGAATCCCGCGAGCAGGACCTCGGCGGAGGATCTCTCGTTTCTGACGGGAGACGCACTGTTCCGCGCCAAACTGGATATTTATGATTATCAGTATATCGAACTGACGGTGGCGGCGGTGCTGAAGGATTATCCCACGGGAAACAACATTCCGGTCTTCCTGTCGGAGGCCGGGTATCGGTACGTGACGCAGCCGAAGGACGCCGACGGCGGCCGGCCGGTCCGCTTCCGCTCGGTCGACGTCTACGCCGATCCCGGGATGGACAGAGAAGGGATCGCGGCGCTCAGCGACCGCATTGCCGCGTGGGCGGACGCTTTCGGGACGGTGGCGGTCCGGGATCTCCACGCCGACGCGTCGGCGCTGATCCGCCGGACACTGAAGCAGCCGGTGCTGTGTATCGAATCAGCCGTCCTGATCCTGATGCTGGTCCCGACGGTGTGGTTTTTCGCCCAATCCGTCTTTTACCGGAAGCGCTGGGGCGAGACCGAGATCCTGCGGGCGCTCGGGGCGACCGGACGGGAAATACGTGCGCTCTACCGGCGGGACGGCCTCTTTGCGGCCGGTCTGGCCGCTTCTCTCACCGGTCTTATGACGGCGGGAGGAGCACACCTGCTTTACCGGATGCTGAACCGGACGGCCGGCGCGGCGCTGTATTATCATCAGTCCGCACCCCTGTGGCTGATCCCGGCCGCGATGGCGGTCTCGGCTGTCTGCGCGGCGGCGTCGGCGGCGTTTTCGCTCTACCGCTATGAACGCGCTCACGTCGATAAGACCGAAACGGAAACGATCTATGCGGAGGAATGAAGAAAAGGAGAAAAGGTTATGCCGATTCTGGAGGCCAGCAACGTTATCAAGCTGTACCGGCAGTATGACGCCGTGGTGACCGCGGTCGACCGGGTTTCCCTGAAGGTGGAGGACGGCGAATTCGTCGCCATCATCGGCGCGTCCGGCTCGGGAAAGAGCACGTTTCTCCACGTTTGTGCCGGTTTGGAGAAGGCCAACGGCGGAAGCGTCAGAATCCGCGGCCAGGAGATCACGGCGATGGGAAAGGACGAGCTCTCCCGCTTCCGGGGGCAGTATATCGGTTTTATTTTCCAGAAGCACAATCTCATCCCGCAGTTTACGGCGCTGGAGAACATTCTCGTTCCCACCGCCATGTGCAATAAAGAGGAGATCCGATACGAGGAGCATCTGAAAAAACTGATCGCCATGCTGGATATCGGCGACCGGCTGCACCATCTTCCGTCCGAGCTGTCGGGCGGCCAGCAGCAGCGCGTCGCCATTGCCCGCGCGCTCATCAACCGTCCGCAGATCCTGTTCGCCGACGAACCGACCGGCAATCTGGACCGCGACAACGCCGACGAAGTCCTGCGGCTCCTGTTCGAGACCAGACGGGCCATCGGGCAGACGATTTTGATGGTCACGCACGATCTGACTATCGCCGAGCAGGCCGACCGTATCTTCAAGATGGAGCGTGGGACGCTGCGCCTTTTCCGCGACCGGGACGGCAAGTATCGGCGCAATTCCGACGAGAGGGCGATGGACGTCAGCAAGTGGTAAAAGCCGTTCCGTTCCCGAACGGAAAAAGCGTTTCCGATCCGCGGATCGGAAACGCTTTTGTTCTGAGGAGGCGCCGCGGGTTCACACGGCTTACTGGGTGCTGTAGTTCGGCGCTTCTTTGGTGATATTGATGTCGTGCGGGTGCGATTCTTTCAGCCCGGCGCCGGTGATCCGGATAAAGCGTCCGTTCATCTGCAGTGTGCGGATATCGGGCGTTCCGCAGTAGCCCATACCGGAGCGGAGACCGCCCATGAGCTGGAAGACGGTGTCGGAGAGCGGACCCTTGAAGGGAACGCGGCCCTCGACGCCTTCGGGGACCAGCTTGCGGCTGCCTTCCTGGAAATAACGGTCCTTCGAGCCGTTTTCCATGGCGGCCAGCGATCCCATACCGCGATAGACCTTGAACTGACGGCCCTGATAGATCTCGGTTCCGCCGGGGCTTTCCTCACAGCCGGCGAAGAGCGATCCGATCATGATCGAATCGGCGCCCGCCGCGATGGCCTTGGTGAGGTCGCCGCTGTACTTGATGCCGCCGTCGGCGATCACGGGGATATTGTATTTAGAGGCGACGCAGGCAACGCTGTAAATGGCGGTGATCTGCGGGACGCCGATCCCGGCCACGATACGCGTCGTGCAGATCGAGCCGGGGCCGATGCCGACCTTCAGCGCGTCCGCGCCGGCGGCAATGAGGTCTTCGGCCGCTTCCGCGGTGGCGATATTGCCGGCCACCAGTTGGCAGTCGGGGTAGGCGGCCTTGATGGCCTTCACGCATTCGATGATATTGCGGGAGTGTCCGTGCGCCGAGTCGAGACTGAGGAAGTCGGCGCCGACTTCCAGCAGCGCGCCGGCCCGTTCGACCGCGTCCTTGGTGACGCCGATGGCGGCGCCGCAGATCAGGCGGCCGTTCCCGTCCTTGGCGGAGTTGGGATACCGCGTCGCTTTTTCGATGTCCTTGATGGTGATGAGCCCGCAGAGCCGGTTTTCGTCGTCGACCAGCGGCAGCTTCTCGATCTTGCAGTGGCGGAGGATCTCCTGCGCCTGCGCCAGGGTAGTGCCGACCGGCGCGGTGACGAGATGATCCTTTGTCATGACCTCGTCGATCCGGACCGAGTAGTCGGTGAGGAACCGCATATCGCGGTTGGTGATGATGCCGACCAGCTTGCCGTCGACGCAGATCGGCACGCCGGAGATCTTATACTTGGACATCAGGGCCTCGGCCTCGTAAACGTAGTTGTCGGGGGCGAGGAAGAAGGGATTGAGGATAACGCCGTTTTCACTTCTCTTGACGCGGAGCACATTGTCGACCTGCGATTCGATCGACATATTCTTGTGGATCACGCCGGCGCCGCCCTCGCGGGCGATGGCAATGGCAAGCTCCGCCTCGGTCACGGTATCCATGGCGGCCGAAAGCAGCGGAATGTTCAGCTTGATCCGGTTGGTCAGGCGGGTGGTGAGATCGATATCGCGGGGCAGGACCTCGCTTTTGGAGGGAATCAGAAGAACGTCGTCAAAGGTCAGTCCCTCGGGGCGGAACTTTTGCTGAATATCGGTGTTTACCATGGCATGTCCTTTCTTTCGTAACTCGGAATCGTTCCGGAATGAAAAGGGTTATTAACTTCTAATTATACGGTATTTTTCTTTGACTGTCAAGGCGGGAACGACAGGTTTTTCACTTTTTTAATATATTAAATTTTGTCGAACGGGGTGAAATCCGGTCGGATTCATTGTATAATAGAAATATACCGCTGCGTCGGTCTGCCGACAAGAAGACCGGCAGAGAAGGAAGAAGACTGTGAAGAGACTGCATATTTTTAATCCGGCGTCGGGCGTCAGGTACTCGCCGGAACTTTTGAGCCGCGGCGCCGCCGTTACGGAGGAATGTTACGTCACGACCGGCGTTGGCGACGCCGAGCGGGTAGTCTATGAGACCTGCCGCGCCCAACCGGAGACCCATTTCATCGTATATGGAGGGGACGGTACGGTGGCGGAAGCGGCCAGCGGGATCGTCCGCGCCGGCGCCGGCGCCGAAGCGCTTCTGACCGTGATCCCGGCGGGGACGGGAAACGATTTTGTCCGCACCTTTCCCGAAAAAGGGCAGATCCGCACGATCGACGTCCTGAAATACGGCGACCGGTACGCGGCGAATATCATCAATTTCGGTTTTGACAGCCGTGTCGTCGCCAAAACGGAATTCTATAAGAAGATCTTCCCCGGCAGCGCCTCGTATCTGGCCGGCGTCGCCGATACCTTCTTCCGCCGGATGGGAGAGCCGTGGGAGATCGAGCTGGAAGACGAAAACGGCGTGATCGAACGGTTCAGCGAGACCTTTACGCTGGCGCTGGCGGCCAACTGTCAGTATTACGGCGGCGGTTTCCGATCGGCTTCGCTGGCGGATCCCTCCGACGGGCTGATCGATTTTATCGCCGTGAAGAAGGTTTCGCGCGCGGCCTTCATCCGGCTGATCGGCGATTATAAAAAAGGGACGCATCTCGATCCCGAAACGCGGCGCCCCTATCCGAAATTCGAGTCGTATATGATCTACCGGCGCTGCCGCCGGGTGCGTCTGTCGGGAATCACCGATCTTTGCGCCGACGGCGAGATCACGGCCATGAACGAAACCGAGATCACGATCGTGCCCGGCGCACTCCGTATCCAGACCTGACGCCCGAGATCCGACGGAGGAAACGATATGAAACAATATATTATGACGTTCGATCAGGGAACGACCAGCTCGCGATGCCTGATCTATGACCGTGCCGGCATACCGGTGGCCGTGGGACAGCGGGAGCTGCCGCAGATCTATCCGCAGCCCGGCTGGGTGGAACACGATCCCGAGGAGATCTGGCGTACCCAGACTGAGGCGGCCTGCGAGGCGCTGACTCGTTCGGGCCTGACGGCCGGCGATATCGCGGCTATCGGGATCACCAATCAGCGGGAGACGACGGTCGTCTGGGACCGTCGGACCGGGAAGCCGCTCTGCAACGCGATCGTCTGGCAGTGCCGCCGGACGGCGCCGATGTGCGAGACGATGCGGCGCTCCGGCGTTGACGTCAACCTGCGCTCCAAGACCGGGCTCGTGGCCGACGCCTACTTCTCCCTGACGAAGGTGCGCTGGATCCTGGATCACGTGGACGGCGCGGAAGAGCTGGCCCGGGCCGGCCGTCTGGCCTTCGGCAACGTCGACAGCTGGCTGATCTACCGGCTCACGGGCGGAAAACGCCCCGTGACCGATATCACCAACGCCTCGCGGACGATGATCTTCAACATCCGTACCCGGAAATGGGACGAAGATATTCTGAATCAGTTCGCCATTCCGGCCTCCGTTCTGCCGGAGGTGATGCCTTCGAGCGGACGGTTCGGCGAGACGTCGCTCTTCGGAGGCTCGATCCCGATCTGCGGCGTCGCCGGCGATCAGCAGGCGTCGCTGTTCGGACAGACCTGTTTTTCGGTCGGCGACGTCAAAAACACCTACGGGACCGGCTGTTTTCTGCTGATGAATACCGGGAAAAAACCGGTCTTCTCACCGAACGGGCTCGTAACTACGATAGGATGGCAGATCGGGGAGGACGTGACTTACGCGCTCGAGGGCTCTGTCTTTATCGCCGGCGCGGCCATCCAGTGGCTGCGCGACGGCATCGGGATCCTGGCGCAGGCCAAAGAGAGCGAGGCGATGGCCCGCTCGGTCGAGGATACCGGCGGCGTCTATTTCGTGCCGGCCTTTACCGGTCTCGGCGCGCCGTATTGGGATCCCGACGCCCGCGGTCTGATCTGCGGGCTGACGAGAGGGACGACGCGCGCTCATATCGTTCGGGCGGCGCTGGAGGCGATGGCCTATCAGACCGACGACGTGCTCAAGATCATGACCGCCGATTCCGGGATCCCGGTGACGGCGGTGCGGATCGACGGCGGCGCCTCGGCCAACGGATTCCTGGCGGCATTCCAGGCAGATTTGTCGGGCGTAACGGTCGAGCGTCCGGAGAATATCGAGACGACTTCGCTCGGCGCCGCGTATCTGGCGGGCCTGGGCTGCGGATTCTTTTCGGGGACGGAGGAGATCGCCTCGCTCCGGCGGTGCGAGGCCGTCTTTTCGCCGCAGATGTCCTTTGAACGTCAGGCCGCGCTCCGCGACGGCTGGCAGGCCGCGGTCCGCAGGACAAAGAGCCGCTGACGCCGGCGTTTTCCGAAGCGGCACCGTCGGGGGACCGTGAAAAACGGTCCCCCTTTTTTTCGTCTCAAAAACGGCCTTCGGAAAAACCTTAACGAAAAATTTATAGATTCAAAACAAAAAGGGATGACAAAGCAGTAAAAATATGGTATAATATGATTGACGGGATCATCGCCCGCCGAAATCAAAGCGAAGGAGTACGGTTTATGAAGATCAACATCATCGGACGGCGTATGGAAGTCGAAGAGGACCTGAAGCAGGTGATCACGAAAAAACTGCTCAAGCTCGACAAATTCTTTAAGGATGACGCTGTCGCTTATGTGACGCTCAGTCATGAGAAGACCGCCGAGCGGCTGGAGATCACGGTCTCAAGCGTCGGGACGCTCTTCCGGGCGGAAGAGAAAAACGAAACCTTCCAGAATGCTTTGGACAATGCCATAGACGTTATCGAAAGACAGATCCGGAAAAACAAAACGCGTCTCGAGAAGCGGCTGCGCGAGGGCGCCTTCCGTTCGGTGGACAGCCAGCCGGAAGAGTTTGAAGAGGAATTCAGCATCCGGGAAAAGACCTTTGCGCTGAAGCCCATGACGACCGAAGAGGCGATCCTGCAGATGAATCTCATCGGGCACGAATTTTTCCTGTTTGAGAGCGCGGATTCCGGTGCGATCGCGCTGGTTTATAAACGTCAGAACGGCGGATACGGTTTGATCCGCCCCGAAAAGAAATAAAACTGTGTCAAAAGAAGCGCCCCTCCGCCGTACGGCGGAGGGGCGCTTTTTTATATTGGAAAGTGCGACCGTGTTGCCGCGTTTCTGCCCGCTGTTTTGATAAAAAAACGGGGCGTCGGGACACTTGTGATAAAGCAGGAGTCCCGAGTTTTTGCACTTAGCTTTGAAATTGATCTAATCCGTGCTGTTT
>JAEEGL010485962.1_pt1 | contig 18526 bp, 11 predicted proteins | sample 9134231 | NCBI WGS metagenome assembly JAEEGL01 (sample SAMN16246548, study PRJNA631951) | gut metagenome | biome: gut microbiome; feature: rumen; material: fiber-attached | host: Bos | place: Iran: Karaj | collected 2018-10 | reverse complement strand
GAAGAAGGCCTTTGACCGTAAGTATGACAAGAACGATGACACTTATTGGGCATGCCTCATGCGCGGCATTGTCGCGGCGGACATGGCCATACGCCTTGAAAAGAGCCTGCAATAACCACCTGTCTTTCCACAACAAGGAGAAACTGCCATGAACATTCAGGAATCTCTGGACTTTACTCGGAAGGGACTTGTCGAGTACTTTAAGCGGACCTTCGCCTACGGAAGGTCTCTGGAGGGTGTTGACGATCCTTCAAAATTTGCCCCAAAGATGGATGCCTTCCTTGATGAAGACGGACGCTTCATAAAGACGCCCTATGTCGAACGACAGATCCCATACGCGGAATCAACCAGAAGCCTTGGTCAGCTAGCCGGTGAAAACAAAATTGACAAGGATGTCGCCAATGCGTTCGCAAGATACCTTGCCGGGACCAAGGTCGGTGCAAACGGCATCCACCTCTACACACACCAGGAAGAGGCTCTCGACGTTGTATCAAATGGCGGGAATCTTGTCGTCTGCACTGGCACCGGCAGTGGCAAGACGGAAAGTTTTCTGCTCCCTATCATCAACAGTATCGTACAGGAGCGCAAGGAGGCTCGAGACAATGGCCATTCGTATGAATCCGGCGTAAGGGCGATGATCCTGTACCCGATGAACGCGCTTGTCAACGATCAAATCCGCCGTCTGCGTTCGGTTATAAGGGAGTTGCCGGAAAACATCCGTCCGACCTACGGGCTCTACACGGGCGAACTTCCGACAACCGAAGACCATCCCGACATAGGCCGCGCAAAAAGTAATCTCTGCGGAAAGGATGGCAAAGACAAGCCCGAATTGTGCAATACCAACTCTGGCGACTCCTTCGCCAGCGACGACATCCCACTTCCCTGCGAGTACCGCCACCGCTGGGAGTGGATGGACAAGAACAATGGCGGACGTGGACCCGCCGACATCCTCGTCACCAACTACTCCATGCTGGAGCGACTTCTGCTTCTTCCCGAAACCTCGCCGATTTTCTCCTACACATGGAAGTTCATCGTCATTGACGAGGCCCATAGCTACACCGGCTCCATGGGAACGGAGATAGCATGGCTGATCCGGCGCGTCGAGAAGCGCGTCAACGGACAAGATCGGCTCCAGTTCATCGCCACATCGGCAACGCTCCGCAAGGATAAAAACGAAGCCGACAATGAGAAATGGATTGCGGAGAATTTTGCATCAAAACTTTTCCCGGCCGCAGCCGAAACCTTTAAAGTCAAGTTCGGCAAAAAACGGGAGATTTGCGCGGAGAGCGCAACAACGGCCGAGCAATGCGACATTTCCGCGCTTGCAAAATCGAAACTCGCCGAGAGGACATTCGAGTTACTGGAAGAAGAGAAGACAAACAAGGACAAGGAAAAACTGCTCCCGCAAATCGACCGCGTCCGCAACGACGGCAAGGTTGCGGCCGACTCCCTCTTCGGCATCATCTGCGGAATGCCGGGGCTTGAGTCGTCAACTCCCGTGGTTTCCGCCAGCGGCAACATAAGGAAAATGATCCAACTTGCCCTTGATGTCTTTGGACAGAACGAAAGCAACTGGAAGGACTATCTTCACGATCCGATAGATCCAAGACCGGGCAGAAAGACAACGGCGAAAGGAAAGCCTGTTTACCAGGGCAACAGGCTTGAAGTTCTGGACAATTGGAAGAAAGTTCTCAAGCAGGAAAGCGACTCGCTGACAGCCGAGGAGTTCCGATACCTATACATCTATTCGCGCATAGCCGCCGACGAATGCGAAAGCGAGTCAGCCGGACAGGGTACGACGGATGGCGAATTCTTGGGGGCGCTTGACATCGCGTCTTACGCGGTCGAACCTACACAGGAGTTCAAAATCTCCCTTCGCGTTTTCGCAGATGAAGTGATTGCGGAACACCGCCGCATTGAACAAAGTCGCAGGGAAATCGCCGACGATTGGTGCAGGAAAGCCGGAGTGGAAGGCTTTGATGTCGAAAACGCCATTTGCGCACTTCTCCAAGGGCAAGACGCTGTTGGCAACCTGCAGAAGTGCAATTTCGAGCAAATCCGACCAATCACGGAATTCGCGGACGAAGTCTTTGGGAAGCATGACGCCGATAGCATTGACGCCATTTATGCGATTTTCAGACTCGGCATGGTGGCAAGAAAGAAGGGTGACAGAATGCCTCTCTTCGACATCCGCTACCATGTCATGGCGCGCGGTCTTTCCAATGTCGCCCTGTCATTCCCCGATGGCAAACTTGGAAACCTGACGATAAGTCAGACCGCCGAGCCGAATGACGAAAACGGCAACATACGCTTTGCCCTTGGCGCATGCCGCAAATGCGGTCACCCATTCATTCTAGCCTATTCGGATGTCGAGCGTTTGACATTGGGCGACGAGTACCAGCTGGTCCGCGAATGGACACCGAGATACCGTTACATTCACGCCCTTGCCTGGGTAAGGGGCACCGAGAAGTCTGCCGGAGAGTTTGATGACGAGCAGGAGGAACAAGACGGGACACAGAAAAAGGAAAAAATACGAGGGAAGGAAAAGTCAACCGTAGAACACCCTGTGCTTTATGTCAATCTTGCAAATGGCCGTTGCACCACCAATCCTTGCGTCACAAAAGAGCATGAGGGGTGGACACCAATGGCATGGGTCCGCAACTATGAAGGAAAAGAAGAAAAAGCTACAAAGCACATTGACAAGTGCCCGAACTGCGGTGCAAAAGACTACAACCCCGATGCCGAATACGGCGTCATCACACCGTTTGAAGGCGAAGGGCAGCAAGTCAAGATCGAGGCGCTTCAGTATTTCGCCGTTTCTTCGGAGACCGACACAAATCCAAGGGTTAAGGAGATACCCGGAAATGGCCGAAAGGTTCTTGCCTTCTCCGATTCTCGAAGCAGGGCGGCAAAGCTTGCGCTTGACTTCGACGAAACTTATCGCCGTAGATTCTTTGTGAAACTTGTCGCCGACCAGATGAAAACGCCGATTCTAAAAGAAGACGAAGAGCAAAAGAGCAAATATGACAATCTCAAAAAGGAGCTGAAAGACGCAGAGGATAAACGAGACCGCTGGAAAGAACAGCACTTTTCGAATGGGGAATGGGATTTTCCCAAAAGTGAGGGAAGATACGAGGCCTACTCCGATGACGTTGAGGAGGCAAAGCTAAAAATGGAGGAGGCTGAACCGCACCCGCTTACACTTCCAAATACAATTGCCAACATTGCAGAGCAAATTGCGGACATCCCCGAACTGGCCTACTATCTCCAGATTCTGGACAACGATCCGCACAGCAAAGAACCCCAACTGTTGACCACGGTTGAAGCGGCAAAGTCGTGCATTCTGGAGGCGCTGCGCGATCCGGCGAGAAACAGCCTGCTCAAAGCGGGGATTGTGACAATCAAATCGACAGCAATCGAAAAGGCGGCCCAGGATGAATCCCTTGCCATCGATGGCATCGGCGGGCTTGACCAAAGCCAATGCGACAAGTTCAATAAAGACATAGTGCGCCTTTATCGCGATGTGTATCTTCATATTTTCATGAATGGGAAAATATGCTTACCAGAAGGGTGGCGCGATGTCGATGCTCATTCCAAATGGAAGGTGAAATACTCGCTCAAACCACCAAAAAGACAAGAGCAAGGCGAAGACAACGGCATTCGCCATTTTTGCTCGAGCAGAAAACTCAAAGGACTTCTTGACGACTATGTCCACATGATTCTTGGAGATGACTGCCAACTGAATAACAAGACAAAGGACGCGATTCTCCAAAGTGTGTTTGAGGCACTTCGCGGTAGTATTGGAGTGCTAAAACCGGAAGTCGATGGCGGCGATGCCTATTGCCTCTCGGCACAACAACTACTTGACGACTTGGTCTTGGAGCCTGGAAGAAATATCGGCGCAGTCGATAGCGTTAAAGCCCCTTCGCTCCGCATCGAGGAGCATACCGCGCAGATTTCCGCCGAGCAGGGAAAGGCTTACCAGTCAGCATTTGCGAACGGCAAGGTCAATCTTCTATCATGCTCGACAACATTTGAAATGGGCATAGACCTTGGGGCGCTAAACCGCGTCTTTCTGGCGAATATGCCGCCCGCCACAGCCAACTACAGGCAACGCGCCGGCCGCGCCGGCCGCAGGGCGGGGGCAATGCCTCTCATTCTATCCTTTGCAGGCGATTCCGATCATGACCGCTACTACTACGACAACCCGGAAAAACTATTTGACGGAGAAATCGTCACCCCGCACATCTATCTGGAAAAGCCTACCTTCCGCGCCCGTCACCTGAGAGCCGAAATGCTCCATGCGTTCCTCGTCTGGTGGAACGGGCAGAACAATGGCAAGGGCAAATGGAAGAAGCTTAACGACTTCTTTACCGGGTACACATTCCACAAGGTTCCTGACGGCGGCGATTATGACATGATCCCCGTGGACGGCAAGTGTGGCAGATCTGTCGCGACGATGATCGGCGACTGGCTTAATTGCGGAGAAGAAGATGGCAAAAGGTCCGAGGCCGTTCTTATTTCAGATGTTCCAAAGGATGAGAATCTCCATATAATCGTTGCCAAGGACCTGGCCTTCCAGTTGACAGGGGCTGAGGTTTTCCAACCATACGATTTTACAACTGAGAACCGCATTAGGTATTTGGAACTTCTCGGCCCATGCATTCCGGTGGAAAACGACGGTAGACTTGAGATGCCGGAAGACCCTCGTCGCCGATGTGCCAGCGACCGTGTCTTTGCAAAACTTGGACAATACCGGGCCAATTGGACAAAAGACGGGTATGATGACGCATCCCGCCCCGATCCGAGATATGTGAAGGGCAATGATTTCTTCGTGAATCACCGCCAACGCTCTTTCCTCGATGGGGAAACTATTAAGTACCTGAGTTCGTACAACGTCCTACCGAAGTACGGTTTCCCCGTAGACGTGATTGAAATGTTGCCCCCACCCGACACCGCGGGAAGTAACGGCAAGGTGGAACTGCAGAGAGACCTCCAAATCGGTCTTTTTGAATACGCACCCGGTCAAATAGTGACTGCCGACAAGCGCAGTTTTATGTCAACCGGCTACTTCTCCGGGCATGTCGATGATCCTGGCAATTGGTATGAATGTCCTTCGTGCCATAGGCTTTGTACCCGCACGGGGCCGTGTCAGCATTGCTCTTCATGGGAAATAGACGATGCTAACGAAGTTCGGAAAAATAGGTTTGTCAGACCGGAGGCCTTCGTTTCCTCGCTTGCTCGCTCCTCGCAGTTTTCGCAGAGGGGACAGGAATACAAAACATACGCCGGCTTAATCGCGGAAGGCTCGGAAAGCCAAGTCAATGGCGTGAACATCTTTGTAGCCGAATCCGATACGCAGATGATGCGTTTTCTGAATGCCGGTCCTGACTCGGCCGGTTTCAAGGTAGATGTCAGCGGGCAACTACACAGACTTGTGTCAAACGGAGAAAAGGCGAAATCCGAGCGCGATCCAGAACTGCTTGTCCATGACATCATCACCAACATAGTGATTCTGACGATTCCCGACAGTTGTCTGCCGAATGGCTTTAATTCCCAGCGCACAAGAAACGCGGCCCTTTCAGCTATGGCGGCAATTCGCGCGGAAACGGCCCTGCTCTTCCAGGTTGAGAGCCGCGACATCGGCGCATTGTTACACGAGGACCATCTTTCGCCGTCCCATCGTGGGAAGTATTCGATTATCATTTACGACAATGCCTCCGGCGGCGGAGGACTGGTTCTGCCGTTGTTGAAGAAGGAAGACTCGCCAATTCCCGAAATCCTCGGCAATGCGTTGAAACGCTGCCGCGAATGCAAAGAGTGCGGAAAAGGAATTGACGATGCCATGCAATCGCTAAAGCCTGTAGATGAAGCCGAATACCGGAATGCGGTTCAGGAGAATGGGGGGCATATTCCTGGCGAAATGCGGCTTCGCGCCGCCTGTCCGAAATGCCTCAAGCAGCGTGACAACGCCCGCGAAGCGCATTTGCTGGACCGCTTTGACGCCGCCCGCGTTATTGAGAATCTTCTTGATTCAAAACTGGGAATCAAGGTTTCCGATACTGAGCCAATTCTTACACAAGAAAGGCAATGGAGTTGGATTCCATTCACTGGCAAACTTCGTGTGAACCAGTGGTACAAGCTGAAGGATGGAACGGAAATCCAGTATAAGAAGGATTCCGCCATCAACAAGTCGGACATTGAATCCGAGAAAGGAGAATGACAACATGGCCAAAATGTATCCGTCGTTTGGAAGTATTGAGGAGTTAGAGCGCTATCTTCCTGCTAATGAATATGGTAACGGCAAGTGGTGGGAGCGTGTTCTATATGATGTCATGCGGGATGAACTACCGGATGACTGGATCGTTATTCATCATCGGCACTTGAATGACGGTTTCCGCCATGAATATGACTTTCTGGTTATTGTTCCCGGCAAAGGAATAGTTAACTTGGACGCAAAGGGATATGGATGGCGTTTTGACGGAAACATGTGGTATCGCGAACGCAAACTACCCAATGGTAAATGGGAAAAAGAATATGACGATCCAATTGATCAGGCCGAAAAAGCCCTTAAGACATTTAACAACCTAATTTACGCCACTGTTTCAGATAAACAACCATGGGGCGGCTATGGATATCTTCTTGTCTTTGCAGAAGATAAAATAAAAAACAAACTCGTTGAAAAGAGTTATATGAGTGGTGCTGAAAAGCAAATAAAAACCGGGAAAAGTTCCTGGGGCATGAAGTTAAAGGAGAAATTAAACCAAGTTCTTAATGAAGAAAGCCCTATGAAATTACATCATTTTTTCACAACGGCGATGCAAAAACGTATTGTGAACACTCTAGTGCCCAAACAATACTTCGTCACTTATGACGATTGTTCATTTCGATGTTGGGACGCGAAGTCGCGAAACAGGTTGTCACTTAAGCAAGAGCGCGTTTCTGCGGAATTAAGGACTGCCGATGTCGTTCATGTTGTAGGTGCAGCTGGAACAGGAAAGACTGTGGTTGCTCTTGCCCTGTTAGAGGAATACAGGAAAGACGGGAAAAAGGCTCTTTATGTCTGTTTCAACAAGGCGTTGTGTTCCGTGCTCAAAGCCGACAATACCTCTCTGACTGGATCCGGTGACATTGTCTTCGCAAATTTCGACGCTCTTCCTTCGATAGTCTTGCCGGGCAAAAGAAACGAACTGCGGAAAACAGGTCTTTTCCCATGCCCACCTTCTAGCAACACTGGAAAAGACTGGAGCCGATATCGTTATGAGCTCCGAGAGGCACTCGACAGGTTTAGCGAGACTCAAAGCGGAGTTTTCGATCTTATCGTTGTCGATGAAGCGCAGGATTTGGACAAGGAAGATATCCTATCCCTCTATAATCTTTCCGGTGGGGAACGGAAAATCGTTGTTTTTTCCGACAAGGATCAAACCATTTTCTCTACAGAATGGGATTTCAGCCCATCTGATTTCGGCGAAGTGATATCTGCCAAGCTCGTGCTGGATGAAAACTGGCGAAATTCGGAACCGATTCACGAACACTTCAAAAATTACGCAGAACATGATCCCCCGATAACCATGATCTGCGATTGCGTAACGCCGGTAGTGCCCATTCGCGATGTAAAAAGCACCTTGCAGAAGCTGTTGCAAGATGATCGTCGCAATCCTCATGACATCGTCATTCTTTCTCCTGAATGGTCTGACATCAAGGCCTTAGTCGGACCTATTGGCACGACCGGATATAATGTGGCATGCCTTGATTGCGACATGGTGGAGTTCCGCAAACAACACACAAAATCAGTTCTGGCAACGACTATTCAGGGATTCAAGGGCTTGGAAAGCCGCATCGTCATTTTGATTCTCGGTTCGCAGGGTTTGCGAACTCAAGATGAATGGGACAAACTCCGTTACGTCGGCGAAAGTCGGGCGAAGTACGAGCTATACATTGTTTCGACTTCGAAGGCATAGATAAGGTTGGCGAATTGGACAGTGGTATTTCCCACCCATAGGTAGCGAAAGGACAACGATGAAAGACGCATCCTCAACGATAGAAGCTCTCAATGCCGATTGGAAGAAATTCTTTGAAGAATTCCATTTCCAGCCGCATCCAAGGTTTCTCAACACGGTCGAAAATCTATCCGATCCGGATTCGGTAGCCGAATACGTAAAAGGCTATTTCCTGATCACGGGAGATTCAAATGCCGACGCTGTCGCCGCAAAATGTGAAACGACCGAGGCTAGATGCCTCTTCGGAAGAACGTCGTCAATGCACCCTTCACAACGCATGAACGCCCGCTTAGACATCTTCTATTCTAGATTGATGAATGGCTGCGATGATTTGGCGATGAAGGCCTTAGGAATGTTGCCCGATGCGGAAACCGTTTGGTGCGATTACGAAACGGGTAAGGATGAGGCATTTGCCAAGTATTCCGTTATGACATACCACCGCAGAATGGAATCTCATGATGCACTATTTTGGAAATTCGGTTTCGACAAGGGCGGAAAACCAGCCTTCTTCGACACGCCTCTCGCGTCCGCCATGAAAAAGGGAAAGGAAGTGATTTTCCAGCATGTCAACCTCCTTCCGCTTGCATGCCAGGAGCAGCTTCGAGAGGTTACGGATGGAAAAACGTTTGAAGCAAAGTCGAAAAAGATTGCCATTAAGCTCGGCTTTCGTGTGGTGGCAACAATGAACCTCTTGACAAATGACGGAAGGACACTGACTCTTTCGCCGTTTCTTGCCGACCGAGCCTCGTCTATCCGCGAAGTCAAGATTGACACGGACACCTGTGCGGTTTTAGCATTCGGACATGATTTGAAGTAAAGGCGAACTCACCTCGCTGGCGTGATTGGTTGGCTGTTAATCTGGGTTTTGCACGCTTCTTGGGATGCTTTTTTGCCTGTCTCCGCCATGTTTGTTCTGGGGGACCGCCGTTGGCATAGACCAACACCGACAGCATCGCGTCGATCGCCTCCAGCCAGGAGCCATCGCAAGAGCGCGTCAATGACGAAGGCTTCGTAAGGTGATTACCCCATTGTTGATGGATGACCCACTACGGTGTCCAGCCCGTCCTTGACGAGCTGGCTCGAAATCACAACCACCTTCGACGTTGCCCTTGAGAACATCACGTTGAGCCGATTTGGGTTCAAGATGAAAGTTTTCTGGGCAATAAAATACGTTCTGTCATATGCGGCGAAGGACAGGATAATGACATCGACGTCCTGGCCTTGAAGACGTTCGACCGTGTCGACAAGCGGAAGCGGGCCTTCGGAGCGGAACTCAGCGAGAAGCTTGTGGATAAGGCGCACCTGACGGCGGTAAGGGGTGATGATGGCCAGTCGATCCGACGTTGCTCCCTGCAAGATGGAATCAGTCTAGTGCAGGTCGGGTTCGGGGGTTGTGGTGAACCGCCCCAACTCGCCGTAGATCAGTTTCTCGCGCGCCAAGATGGCGGCAGCGATTTCCTCGATCGAGTGCTTGTCCGGATGGATCAACTCGTCGGCGAGCTCCATCGCGGCGACCCACTGTTCCCTGTCGACGCGATTGGGGGCCGGCGTTTCGGGCCGGAACTCGTACATCTGGTCCATGAACGTCGACAAGGGATAATCACGCTTCTTGATGTTGTAGCAATAATTCAGCAACATGCAATTGCCGATGTTGTTGATGAACTCGACGGAAGAGCGCTTGACCTCTGCCTCGAAGCTCGGGTCAACCTCCCGAAGACGGGCGATTTCCTCAGCCGACTTCCCCAACAGGACGGCTGCCGCCTTTTCGACAGTCAGGGTATTGTCCGCGAACGCATCTTCGACCTTCTTCTTCCATAAGGCGTAGGCTACGACATGGTCGACATTCAGCTGGGGCTCGCCTTTGTCGGCCGCCGTGCGGAATGTCAGCGAACGGAACTTCGCCCGCGACTCATCCAGTCCCTGCCAGATTTCAAGCCGGCTGCGGTACAGATAGACGGCGCGTTCCCAAAGCCGCATTTCAAGATCCTTGGCTTCTGGTATCGCGTTCTGGTTGACCTCGCGCGAAAGGGCCTTCAGACGATCGCGCCACGCGGCCTCGTCTGGCGCGGCCGCGACGTCGACGCCTCCCCTGTACATCGCCTCCATCGTCTTTTCGAGGAACGGCACGGCCTGGACCGTCCAATATCTTCCCCAGCTCGGATTCGGCGCCCACCGCGCAATGAAGCGGCGGACAATTTCATCCAGCGCCTTCGTCGCATTGTCCTTGGCGAGCTTCGTGGACTCTCCCACGCGTCCCCAGGTTGACTCGCCGGTAAAATACAGATCCCAGGCGATCGTCACGTCGTTGAAGGAATCCGTGACATTGGTCAAATGGTATTTTTCATAAAGCGCGCAAACCCGCTCCGCGGCCACGACAAGCGCGTCGGCATTCCTGCGGAGAAATCCGGACATGTTCCGTATGACGCTGGCCTGAAGGAGTTCCCTGTCCGCCAGGCGCCTTCCCATGCGGCCTGGATCATGGTCGCACCAGATGATGGAAAGCGATCCGATCACATTGTCGACCGAAAGATCCCATGATGAAAAAACATCTTTGATCCTGTCGACGAAGTCCTCGGCTTTCGGATAGGCGCCACCCGTCACGCCGGCATCCTTCCAGGTGCTCTTGACCCAGGCGAATGTGATCTCCTCACGCGTCAAGGCTCGACCTGCCGTATTGAGACGCGTGAAGATATTGACGATCGCGTCGTCATATTCCTGCCGATCCACGCGCTTTTGGTCATCCGACGCCTTCGGGTTCTCCTCGTAGGCCCTCACATTCAGGCAGGTTATCGGAAGTTCCTTGATCTCGCAACACCGACGGAGGAAGGGTATGAGATACTTCTTGACATTATCGTATCCGCCGAACCGGTCGCAGAACTGCCGCTTGGGCTCAGGCGATTCAAAAGCACCGTCGATGATGGTGTCAGCCAACGGAGCCAGATCATCGTCCTCGTTCCGGTTTGCGTCCGTCATGTTCCACATGGACTTGAGCGGGATGAAGCAGTCGACGCCTGAATATGCCAAAGGGACCGGCGACCCGCCAGGGTAATTCGCCGAACAGAGCCTGCGGTCCAATACGGCCCATTTCAGACAGTCGGCAAGATTGACATTGCGACAACGATAGCCGCACCTTTTCACTTCCTCCAGGTATTTGGCGAGATCAAGGCACAATCCCGCAGTCGTGTACCCGCTTTTCGAACGGGCCTTGGATTTTGGGTCGGACACCTTCTTCCAGTCCGAATCATACATGCAGATCCCGTCGGCATCGCCAAAGGCCAAGATCAGGCTTTGCACCCGCTGCTGCCCGTCGAGAATCATCGTGTATTCCGTTTTGTAATTCCCCGGATCCATGGTCGCGGTCTTTTCCGGAACGTCCGGACACTGCGACACCAACGTATAGAAACTGCGCGCGGGGATGCCTTCGAGACGACCGGCAACGACCTCCCGCTTCACGGTCCAGGTCAGCAGGGTGCCGAACGGCCATCCCCGGAAGATGGAATCGATCAGAAGAGAAACCTGGTTGGGCGACCAGACATAGGGTCGCTGCAGATCGGGGACAATGAACGTCGCATCATGCGTCGATTTCTTCAGAATTTCGGAAATGGTACACGGTTCCGGTTCGTACAGTGATTTAGCCATGTTTTCCTTTCCTGTCAGTGGGCAGTGGTATCAGAAGAGCCTTTTTGGGGAACGCGCTAGAAGAGGCGCGCCTTTAGAATGTCCAGCACGTCGTCTCCAGATGCGTCATCAAAGACGCTTGGGCGTGGCTTGCAAAGATCTTCTACTGTCGTCATGATTACGGCATTCCCCATTCCGCAGATACGGCATTTGAAAATTAATTGTATCAAAAGGCAGCTTCACTGTCATTGACTTTTTCAAAAGGTTGGACGAAACTCGGCCGCTAGCTGTTGGCGGCGTCGGGCTTGCGGAGTATGTAGGCCTGGGAGGTGGCGCGGGAGAGGGCGGTGTAGATGCCGGCGCGGCCCCAGCGCTTGTCATGCTCGTCCACGTCGAGCAGGATGATGACTTTGTTGTCGCAGCCCTTGAACTTCATGTAGGTGTGATAGCTGATCGCCCCGCCGAAGCTTCCCTCCACGATGCGGAAGCCATTGACGACGGGATCGGCGCCAATCGAGGTGTGATTCAGGTTGTGCGCGCCGAGAATGGTAATCGACTCCCGTTTGACCTTCTGGTGGTTGATGAGCTTGTCCAGGATGAGCCCGAGGTTTTCGCGGCAGTCCCCTTCGAGCGTCTTCACGGCCCGACCCTCCGGCATCCCGGCGGCCGGTTCAATCGCGTGGGACGAGTACTGCCTCAGTTCCTCCGTGATCTTCCGCGTGTTTCGGCAGTTGACGGTGAGCATGACCGGCGGCACGCCGAAGTCCGGAAGGTTCATCGACGTGCCGAAAATGTTCTGCTCCGGATCGTAGAAGACATAGAAGATGGAATCGTCCGTCAGCAGTTGGTTCACAATCTCCCACATTTCGTCGGTGAAGTCCTGCGCCTCGTCGACGACGATGGCGTCGTAAGGCCGGATTTTCCCTGCTGCGAGGTACTTCTTCATGTATTCGGCGATGAACTTGTATGCGCGTGCGTCCTTCTCGTGCTGGGCCACTTGCTTACGTGACAGTCCAAGGGCATCAATGCCGAAATCGTAGAAGGCCGCCACCGTGACGGGCATGGACGGGTTGAAGTTTTTGGCAATCTTTGAGGCAATGAGCTTGTTGTAGCAGAGGACGAGCGTGCGCTTCCCGCAGCCGGCAAGCTGCCTTGCCTTTTCCGTGGCCAGCAGCGTCTTGCCGGAACCGGCGCAACCGCAGACCTTGAGCTTGGGAAATGCGACGAAAAGGGAGAGAAACTGGCGCGGGTTGATGGAGTGACGTTCGATTTCAGCTGTCTCAAAATCGACGGCCGCACCAACGGCATCTTCGGATTCGGTGGTGGGCGCCAGTACGTGCAGGATGTCGTCCACAGTGGCCGTGGCTTCCGCAACGGCATGTCTAGTGGCGTGGTCGCGGATGTACGAGACCATCCATTTTTCGATATCCTTTTTCAGGAGTCGCGCGTCGATTAGCGCCGCCTTGTCTCCAAGCGGCAAATCAAGCTTGTCGGCCCTGGTGAACGGAAAGGCAACGACATAGGCCATTCTGAAAGGAGCGCCATTGGTGTGCAACCGGTTCCTAAGCAGCTCGGCAAAGTCATACATGTTGTCCTTGGCCTGGACAAAAGGATTTTTGGCGAGGCCGTCGATCATGTACTTGCCGTTTTGACAGGTGATTTTCCCGCCTTTCACCTCAACGACTAAAAAACCGCAAAGAGGGTTGAAGAGGAGGAAGTCGATTTCCCGGTCATAGTAAATGCCGTTTCTGCCCTTCGCCCTGAAGGACACGGAATGGAACACAAACCAGTCGGGCCCGAGCTTCTGCTTCATGACCTCCAGAAAGAACTTCTCCGATTCGGTCGCGTCCTCGATCTTGGACTCATTATAGTAGAGATGTGGGTTGCTTTCCATGTCGTTGCTCCGTCTCATCCGTGCCGGGGCACTATGCCCTCCGGTCAGGTTGCATACTATTGTATCATTAATGATAGTGGCTAGTGGCCAGTGGTCAGTGATCAGTGGCTAGTGATCAGTGGCTGGTGGTGAGTGAGGCAATCAGGTGCTTGGCAGCAGGCTAAAACACAGCAAACCCTCTCGTTTTGGTTGTGTATTTTTCAACTCTCGCGAGGGGACGATTTTTGGGGTGTCAGGCTCCGAAATGATTTTTCGGCCTAATTAGAACCAACCTGGCAGGTCCCATTTTGAACGCACGACTTTTCCTGACTCTTGGTACTGTGAGAACGAGATCCGCCTTGGCGCAACGCTGGTGTCAGGCTCCATTTTCGCCCTTAACTTTTCACTCAACTCACCTACAATAACCCCCACACGGAGAGCACCATGAACGACAACATCGACAACATGAACGAAACCAACGACTATGAAAACGCCGCAACCTCAGGCCGCCGCGAATATCCATTCTATTGCGAAAGCAAATCGGAGTGGGGCATGGTGCGCAGAGAGCTCTCCGAGTCAACCGAACCGCTCTCTGCCGATGAAGAGCACAAGGCCTTCCGCGACATGGTACATGCCGCCATCATGGGCGACAACTCCCGTCGGCGCGCCATCCGCGAGAAGATTTTCAAGGCGAACATCCGCCTTGCCTACTCGTTCGCGAAAAAGTTGGTCCAAAGGCGCTGGTTCGCCTACGGAGAATATGCCAGCAGCTTGCTCGACCTGATGCACGTGGCATACAATGCCATATACAAGGCCATCGACAAATTCAACGTGGACTCGGGCAATCGCTTTTCAACTTACGCCTTCATGGCGATCAGGAACGAGATAAACATGACGGACGGCATCAGGGCAAGAAGTGAGATAGGCGTCGGCCCGATGAAACGCCTTGATATGTCAATCTGCCCGGAAGAAGAGACGACATGGCGGGAATTGCTGGAGGATAGCAACTCTGTCCCAATTCCGGAAATGGTTTGCTGCCGTGAAAAGGCGGCGAAGTTCCAGGCGCAAATGCGGTGTCTATCCAAGCGTGAACGCGACCTTGTCTCTGTGAAGCTGGGCATGGCAGGCGACAAAATCCAGCTCCGTGACATGGCGCGCAAGTATGGCATCTCCCCTCAGCGGGCAAGCCAGATTGTCTCCGCCGCCATCGACAAGCTTCGCCGGAACATCGCGGCCTAGCTTGCGGGTTGCGCCCGCTGCGGCGGGCGCAACCCGCAAGCTAGGCAGATAACAGATAACAGATAACGGATAATAGATAACAGATAACGGATAACTCAAGATCCACCTTAATTAGAACCAACCTGGCAGGTCCCATTTTGAACGCACGACTTTTCCTGACTCTTGGTACTGTGAGAACGAGATCCGCCTTGGCGCACAGTGGGTGTCAGACACCGGTGCCTGTCATAGAAATGGTGTCAGGCTCCAGCAACCGTGCCGGACTTCCGTCCGCGGGTCCTGGTGGCGACAAGACGCAGGCCTGTTATCCCCTCGCCTCGTAAGGGCAATTCTTTTCGCGGACGCCAGTCGCATGCTTCCGGACCATCCTTCCAGCTGCCACCGAAAAGATGACACGGCAGTCATCAAGGAATACGTCGTCGACGGGGAATTTCCGCAAATCCTCGTCTTTTTTCGGAAAAACGGAAGGGTTGTCTCCCATCAAGGCCGTCCAAAGCGCCTGCGAAACAGTCGTTTTGGCCATGTAGAAGTCATTGTGGGGCTTCTTTCCTGGTTCATGCTCGTTTTCGATGTGGACAAGGTTGTCAAGCAAGTCCAGGACCAGAGGCTTGACCACCGTTGCACGGTGTAGGATTCTGTCGCCTGAAATCGTCATGAACCCAGTATATATGAAAAAATGATGCTGTTGCAACGCAAAAAAGATTTTCGGTTTAATTAGAACCAACCTCGCGGGTCCCCAATCAAACTCACGACATATTCCAGCGATATGTAACGTGAAAACGAGGTCCGCCTTGGCGCACAGCGGGTGTCAGGCTCCATTTTCACCCTTAACTTTTCACCCAACCCACCTACAATAACCCCCACACGGAGAACACCATGAACAACAATCCTGAAAGGACACCGATGACATCACCCGAAGCGAGCACGATTCCGAACATAGCCTCCCTTGTCAAAAGGGGGTTCAACAAAGATGGCGAAGCGGTGCGGCAACTCCACCACCTCAGCCGGGATTGCGGAATCCTAGTGGAAGACAACCACTTGATTCCCCCGCATCTGATCCCGCGCGTCATGGAGATACTCCAGGGCAACGGAATCGACCCCGACAAGTATTACCAGAAGTCGGCCACGAACGCCACTCGGGGCCGTTACGAACAGGGCGGAGCCACTTATGACAACACGATAGTTTTCCGCCCATCGCAATGGCTCGTGGAATACATGAGCTAGCTCCAACATGGAGCCTGACACCGGTGCCTGACACCAAATGTTGCGCCGACGTGAATGCGCCCCTTAACTTTTCACCCAACCAACCTACAATAACCACTACCTGGAGAACACCATGAGCGACATTAACAAGGACACCCTCAAGGAACTGGCAATCATGACGGCCCTGCATGGGCCGAACGCGGCGCTGAACTGGTTCATCTGGTCCAGAATCGCCATCATCGTCTTGATCATCTGCGCAATCGCGGGATGCTTCTCGAACGGCTGAAAGGCCGCTTCTTATCCACCATCGACAATGTAAAGGAGATAAACCACCATGGACTATGACCTTAACAGAGAGTACGCAAAGCGGCGCAAGGACCTCTTCCCGCTGGACCTTTCGCCATGTGGGCCGTACCAAGAGATATTCGATCTCTGGCAGCCCAGGATAATCGCGGCGCGGGAAAGGACACTTGCCAAAAACCCGCACCCGACTCTCTGGGATCTTTCGGAAAGCATGGCCGTCACGCATCAATTCTTGTCCAAAATAGAAAGAGAAACGTGGAAGAAGCTCTGCTCCGATTTGTGCGACTTCTTCGGGGTTCGTTTCGACGAGAACATCCCGATTAAATTCTAAAACGGCAAAAGGAGACAACGAACATGGCAAACGACATCAAGGCAGGCGACACTTTCGGCGACTTCCGCGTCACTTCCGTGACGACGCTGTACGAGCAGGGCGAGACGGCGGTCATGCTGTCGCACGGGCCGACGGGCCTGCAGTGGCTGCACTTCCTCGCCGACGACCCCGTTTCAAGCTGCGCGATCGGGATCGTCACGCCTGTCACGGACGACTGCGGCCTCCCGCACGTCCTCGAGCACATGGTCTTCACCGGCTCCAAGAAGCATCCTGGCACAGACCTCGCGCGGGGAATGATGAACCGCACGGTGACGGAGAGCATGAACGGCTGCACCTACCCGTTCATGACAAGCTACTTCTTCAACTCGGCGGTCGAGTCGGACATGCGGGCGATCTTCGAGGTCTGGTTCGACGCGATTCTGCGACCCGAACTCTCCGACGCCGCCTTCTACCGCGAGGCGGGACGCTTCATCCCGCAGGACGCCTCCCGCCCCGATGGTCCCCTCGCCTACACCGGGATCGTCTTCAACGAAATGCGCAGGGACAAGGGCGGCTTGTCGGACAGGATCATGAACGAGGCGAAGCGTCTTCTCATCCCGGACAGCAACTTCGGATTCGAGGTCGGCGGATGTCCGGCCGCCATCATGACTCTCACGCCGGACGATGTCCGCGACTACCATGCGCGCTGGTATCGGCCGGCGAACATGCGCATCATCACCCGCGGCCGCGGAATGCCGGAGACGCTGTTCACCATCGCCGACAAGCTCCTGGCCGGCGTAGAGGCCGGCGAGGCCGCGCCTCCATTCCTTTCGCAGCCCCGGTGGGAGGAGCCGCAAAGCGCCACCATCTACATCTCCCCCGAATCGTCAGACGACAAATCCGAGGACGAGATGCCGAACCGGGGCCTCCTCTGGCTCCTGCCAGAAGCATCCGACTTGCGCGCCGCGCTGGCAATGTCCCTCTTCACGGCGGCAAGGATCGAAAAAGCCGTGAACGCCAAACCCGAACTGGCCATTTTGGAGAATGTCCACAATCCCAGGGTCAGGAGGCTCGCCGAGGAAAGCATTCCGGAGACACACTACAAGACAATGTCCGACCATCTCGGACCCGACAAGTGCTGGGGCGTTTACGGCCATTTCAACCTGGACGACACCTTCGAAACCTTCGCCTCGGAGATGGAGGGCAGGCTTCGGAGGTTTCTTGACGATCCCGAAACGGCGGAGAAGATCGGGGAGATTGCCAAAAGGCACTCTGACAGCATAGCCCACGACAACCACGGAGAAGGCTTGGCGAACTTGGCACGGCGAGACCAGTTCGAACCAGTGTTCAAGGACTGGATCTTCAAGGGCGACCCGCTTTCCAGCCTCGTCACATCACAGCTGCTGGCCTACAGCCAACAGTTCGAGCGCGATCCCGATTCGGCCGTCGCCATCGTGAAGGACCTTCTGATAGGCGCACCGCACCGCCTGGACCTGGACATCCGGAAAGCAGAGGAAGGGGAAGATCCCGAAAACGCCTTGATTGCGCTCGCGCTCAAGGAAATGCGCGCGGGGCTGTCGGACGAGGAGTGCGCCGCACTTGTCAGGCGGGAAGAGGAAGCACAGGCGTCATTGGCCGTCCCGCAAGCCGGCGAGCCGCTGCCGGAGACAACCCTTGACGACATCCCTGTCGACAGATTCGCCATTCCACATGACGTGTCCAAGGAGTCTCTCTGCGGCGCCACATTCCTGACCGTCAAGACGAATCCGGACGGCAAGGCATGGCTGACGGGCTTTGCCGACCTCTCGGACTTCACATCGGAGCAACTTCTCCAGATCCCGCTTATCACGGAAGCCTTTGAGGAGCGGATGCGGAGCTGCGGCAGTCTCCATTTTCACAGCGCCATCCAGCGCTTCACGCCTTACGCGAAAACCGGAATCATCGACGGGGTGCTACGACGCGGCATCCAGTTCGAAGTCCTTG
>JAEEGL010041848.1_pt1 | contig 18526 bp, 12 predicted proteins | sample 9134231 | NCBI WGS metagenome assembly JAEEGL01 (sample SAMN16246548, study PRJNA631951) | gut metagenome | biome: gut microbiome; feature: rumen; material: fiber-attached | host: Bos | place: Iran: Karaj | collected 2018-10 | reverse complement strand
GAAACATCTGAGAAGTACCTGCAAAGGGCTAACCAAATAGCTTCGATTAGAAAAGAACTGGATGATTATACACGTGCATTGCATACGAAACAATCATGCGGTTTGAGTTTGTATGAGCTTATAAATGAATATGAGGCTAACAAGACTGAAAAAAGTATTAAGCAATTTGATTCGTCTGTTATAGAGGATATGAATCAGGATACCTTTGAAATGCAGACTATTTTGATTGAAAGAATAGTAGCGTCAGCAAAAGAAGTAGGTCATCCCTGTAATCATCCATTAAAACCTATAGGATGTAAAGAGTATTCTCAACAGATGCGTATTCTTATTCCTAAGGTTAATGAAGAATATAAAAACGTTTTAAATACTATTAAACCAACTGTAGAAGAATTATCGGCTGAACTAAATCTTCCTCAAAGACATTATTCTGATATTGATACACTCTCGAAGATAGCAAAAGAATTGCTATTTTGGAGTGATATTCCTGTGTCCTGGGCGAAAAAGGATAACTTCTTCTTGTTCAGTGAAAACATCCAAAAACTTGTTAAAGCAAGTTTGGAGGTAAAAAAAGCTAAAGAGTTTTTGCTCAAGCATTGGGACGAAGAGTTTTTGTCACAAGATGGTAGAGCTCTTGTATCAGAGTATCAAGCTATTTCAACAAAATGGGTTTTGGCTAAATCAATCGGAATCAGCAAATTGTCTAATAGGTTGATGGTATATAAAAATAATAATGTCAAGCCTTCATCAAAAGATTTGTCTAATTATCTTATGGCTTTAGCAGCCTACCAAATAAATAAAGAACAGGAAAGTATGTTATTAACTCAGTATGGAGAGGATTTATCAAATCTGTACAGAGGACAAGATACTGATTGGAACTTTATTCTTGAAACTATAAAATACGCTGAAAATAGTAGTGCTTTTCTCAATACATTAACAGGAAGTGATGAATTTAGAAAAACGTATTGCGGAGATAAGAAGAATAAAGAGTTATTGGTTAAATTAAACTCGGAATGGGGAAAAGTATCTGAAGCCAAGGATGAGTTCTATTCTTTATTCCAGATAAAGGAACATGACGGTGATAATTGGATAGAAGAAGAACTTGGTTTAATTGATGTTATTGAAAAACACTATAACGATATTAAAGAGTGGATTACTTGGAATGCTATATCATATGAGGCGATTCAGATAGGATTATGGCCTGTAATAGACGCATATTATAACGGAATGCCGCATGAGGATATAGTTAAAGCATATAAACGAGAAATATGCCAAGAACTTGCTATGAAGGTAATTGATAACGATAAGACACTTAATTCTTTCACAGGATCTGTTTTCAATGAAAAGATAGAACAGTTCAAGAAGATGGATGCGGAATTGATAACTCTTACAAAGCAGGAGATATTCTGCAGACTTGCTTCCAAGGTTCCTAATTTCACAAAAGAAGCAGCGCAGAGTTCGGAACTTGGAATTCTTCAAAGAGCAATTAAGAGCAATGGCCGCGGATTAAGTATTAGAAAGTTGTTTGAACAGATTCCTAATATGTTACCGAGACTATGCCCTTGTATGCTCATGAGCCCTTTATCAGCTGCTCAGTATCTTGATCCTAAGCGTGAACCGTTTGATCTAGTAGTGTTTGACGAGGCATCACAGCTTCCGACATGTAAAGCGGTTGGTGCACTTGCGAGAGGCAAAAATGCAGTTATTGTTGGTGATCCTAAACAGATGCCGCCTACATCCTTCTTTGCATCAAATACTGTAGATGAAGACAATATTGAAACAGAAGATCTAGAAAGTATTCTTGATGATTGCTTGGCATTAAATATGCCTCAGACACATTTGTTATGGCATTATAGAAGCCGTCATGAGAGTTTGATTGCATTTAGTAATCATGAGTTCTATGACAATAAACTGTATACTTTCCCTTCTGCTAATGATCGAGAGAGAAAGGTTCATTTAAAGCATGTTGAAGGTACATTTGATAGAGGAAAGACAAGACAAAACAGAGCAGAAGCAGAAGCGATTGTAGCTGATATTATAAGAAGATGTCATGATGAAGAGTTGTCTAGTCAAAGCATCGGTGTAGTAACATTTAATGTTAATCAGCAGAATCTCATTGATGATTTGCTGATGGAAGCATGTAAAAAAGATGATGTTTTGGAAAACTGGGCTTATAACTCAGAAGAACCTTTATTCATTAAGAACTTAGAGAGTGTTCAGGGAGATGAAAGAGACGTAATCTTATTCTCTATAGGATATGGACCAGATCCTTATGGAAGGGTATCTATGAACTTCGGCCCCTTGAATAGAGATGGAGGCTGGAGAAGATTAAACGTAGCTGTATCTCGTGCAAGAATGGAAATGATGGTATTTTCAACTTTGACACCGGAACACATTAATCTTTCAAAGACAAGTGCTGCTGGTGTAGCTGCATTGAAAGAGTTCCTTGAATATGCAGCTGGAAACGATATTTCTGAAGACGAGAATAGTGCGAAGCTTTATTCAGAAGATTCTACGGGTATACTTGATGCTATATGCAGGGAAATGAAGAAAGCTGGATATGACACAGATAGAATGGTAGGTCATTCAGAATATAAGATTGATATAGGCATTATTGATCCGGAAAAACCTGAAAAATATCTGTGTGGAATTCTATTGGATGGCAATGCATATGGAAAAGCAAAAACCGCCAGAGACCGTGAGATTGCGCAGATTAGTGTATTGAAAGGATTGGGATGGAGGATTCTACGTATATGGTCAATGGATTGGTGGGATAATCCTGATAAGGAGATTAAAAGGATACTTGATTTCATCAAAAATGATGATGGGGACGATCCTGATGATCCTGATGATTCATCCGTTGATGAGAATGAAGATGATATAGATTTTGTGAATGTTCAGGAAAATGATAATACAACCACAATAACAACATCTGAAGCAAAAGAATATAGCCCTTGTGTTTTGCCAAATTCATTTTTAAGTGTAGATGATTTTGTATCGAATATTTCATATTTAAACATTATTAAATATAGGGCCTCACTAATAATAAGTACAGAGGCTCCTATATGCGTTAGCTTATTATCCAAGAGATTGGTTCAAAGTTTTGGAATTAGCAGAACTGGAAGCCGTCTTCAGAATAGAATCGATAGTATTTTGAGAAATGAAAATATCAAAATACTTGATAGTAATGGTCAGAAGTGCATCTGGAAAAACGAACAGAATCCTTTGGAATATAGTGGATTAAGAGCTAATACTGAGGGAATAGGACATCGAGATATTCGAGAAGTGCCTATTCAAGAACTGGTTAATGCTGTGTGCTATGTTTTGTATGAACAAATAAGTTTATCCGATGATGATTTAGCAAGAGAAGCTGCTAAATTGATGAAATATACGCGACTCGGTAGCAATGTTCTTCCCGCATTCAAAAGTGCAATAGAATTTGCAAGCCGAATTGATTTAATAGAAAGAAAGAATGATGTTTGGATATTAAAAGAAAAAGGAACAGAAAAAGCTAAACTGGTATCACAAAATGTAAGTGTCTGTTCTTATGAAAAAACAAGTGTACAGAGAAATAAACGTAAAATAGAATGGAAGGATTTTTATGATAATTATTTGGATTGGGCAGATAGCACTATCAGTAACAAAATAGCTCAACTCGATGAATTAGGAACTTCAAAGGAATTGATTGAAGTACTGGGAGATCTGGAATCTGAAAAAAATGCAATTAAACTGTTAAAAAAAGCAAATTCATCTGAGTTCCAAATGACACTTTCACAATTAGAAAACTTTCAATTTTTCGGAATAGAATTTGTCTCTGCTGCATCAGAATATGTGCCGGAAAATGCTTGGTCAGATAAAAAAGAAATCATTAGTTTAATCAAAATGTATGATGATGATATTGTGAATGAGTTTTTTGTAAACAAAGCATTGGATGCAGGCGTGAAATTTACTTTTTCTGATTTTAAAGATGACCCTTGGGTATACGAAACATTAAAAGAAACTACAAGAGATCGAATAATATCAGAAATTATTAAGAATGATTTTAATAAATCAGAATTCATTGAAAATGCTAATAATTTCCTTGACGATGAGGAGGTAGAAATCTTTATAAAGAAGGCGCTAGAGCAAGGTATAGTTTTTAACGAACAAGAAAAGAGTGATTTAGATAGTTATTATGAATGGTAAGAACTAGGAGAGAGGATAAATGAAAGCAAATGAAACTACATTGATTGAATTAATAGGTGTAAGGAAAAGAGTATTTAGCATCCCCGTATATCAAAGAAATTATGATTGGAAAACAGACAACTGTAAGCAATTGTTTTATGATATTCAGTTAATTGCTGAAACTGGAAGAGATCACTTTTTAGGAACTATAGTTTATATTCCAGATAGAAGTACCGCAACATGTCCTGTTTTTATAATAATTGATGGTCAACAACGAATTACGAGCGTGATGTTGTTTATAAAGGCGCTTCATGATTCTATGAGTGACAAGGATATTAGAGATGATATAGAACAGGATTATCTGAGAAATAGTAAAGGTGCAAGTGAATATAGATTAAAATTGAAACCCATTGAGTCTGATCAAAATGTCTATGAAAAACTAATGATGATGAACGATTTTGATGAAGATTTGTTTACAACTACGGAAAAACAAACTTCTATCTATCGTAATTATGACTTATTTAAACAATTAATCCAGAAAAGTGACTATTCAGCAGAAGATTTATATGAAGCTGTATTTAAATTGGAGATAGTTGAAATTCAATTAGATAAAGAGAATCCTCAGGAGATATTTGAAAGCTTGAATTCAACAGGTCTTGACTTAAATAATGCAGATTTGCTAAGAAATTATCTCTTGATGTCATTAAATTATGATAAACAGCAGGAGATGTATAAACAGTACTGGTTGCAAATAGAAAAGATGTTAGGAAATGAGTATATTGAAGCTTTTATGACCTATTACCTGATCCTAAAGAAAAAATCAGATGCTGTAAATCTAGATGGAAAGAGGGCACATATAACAGCATCTAACTTATATAGATGTTATAAGATGTACTATACAGATGAAGTTAGAAATGAAGAAAGTGCTTTAGTAGATTTGTTGTCAGATATGAAAAAATATGCGAGTTACTATCAGCACTTTGTAAACAACGATGATGAAGAAGGGGAGATTGCTGATTTACATAGAGAGATATTCAATCAGTTCAACAGTCCAGCATTAGCGATACCATTAATGTACGTATATGATTTGATGAATAATAAATTTATCTCAGAGGATGAGTATACTGAATGCCTAAAAGCATGCCTATCATATCTGTTTAGAAATAGAGTTGCTGGACATAACGTTGGTTCTCAGTTTTGTGCTTTATTTATTCAATATTTTGAAAGAAGCAATAAAGAAAAATTTATTGATAAAGTTTGGGAAGCACTAAATAGTGGAAAAGGAAGCTTTAGTTTTCCTTCCGATGCAGAATTTATGGAGGATTTGCAAACTAAAGATTTATATTTATCACTGCGATCGGCAGGTGTTAGGTATTTGCTATATAAAATAGAAGGATTCATGACTAAAGAAGTAGTTACTAACGAAAATGCGACCATTGAACATATTTTGCCTCAAACAATTTCGAAGGAATGGAGAGACTATTTATCAAAACAAAATGACAACTCATATGATATTTATATTCATAGACTTGGAAACTTGACTCTTACTAAAGAAAATTCTAAATTGTCAAATAATTTGTTTAAGGACAAACTGTTTGAGTATGAGGAGTCAAATTACAAAATTACTCGTCAACTTGTAAAATACAAAGATTGGACTAGTAAGGAAATAAAGTCAAGATCAATTAAGCTCAGCGAATTAGCGACGGAAATATGGCCGCTACCAGAAGAGTATAACATTGAGAAAGAAGCGAATAAATCTCGATCGGGAATTATTTTTACTTTAGATGATGACCCCGAATTGTTTAATGGAACAAAACCCATAAATGTTATGTTTTATGATGAAATGATTAGCGTAAGCAGTTGGATTGATGTATATTTAACTATTCATAAAAAATTGTTCAAATTGTCTCCTGAGACATATTTTTCATATATTTTCGAAGAAGATAATATTAAGAATAGTATTATGGCTTCAGATGATAATTCATTCAAACAATCGTCGAGTTTATCGGATTCGCTGTATTTAAATACAAGCTTTAGAAACGTCAAAAGAATGATGAAGAAACTTCAAATATTTGTAGATTACTATATTGAGAATTGTAATTCAGCAGATAATTTAATTGAAAATGTATTAATAGAAATATAATAAATCTGCTTATAAAGAAGTAAGAATTTTAAAGGTAGTACTTATGAACGAGAATCATTTACAAAGTATTTTTCGAAACTATATTGATAAGTTTGAAGAAATCAATACCAAATATACAGAATATTATAAGTGGCAGGTTGCATTTAAGTTTCACACATTGATGGATGAGGCTTTAGATGGTCCCCTTGAAGAATTTGTTCAACGACTCAAGGAAGCAAAAAAGGTAACCTATAATCTCATTGATAGTTATACCACTCCATTTTACGGGCTGATTAAGTATGCTGAAAAGAATAATGGTGCGGCCATGGAAGTTAGGAATATGTTTGATGAGTTGCTTCGAAAAGGCTCACATGATGTGTCAGATAAACAATTGCGTGCGGATTTATTTCTTTCGAAGAGCTTAGAAATACAACAAAGAGAGTTTCCTGATAGTTATTTATTTAAAAATGACTTCCATTCGGTGACAGGCTATATGTTTCTTTATGATCCAGATCATAATTATTTTTTCAAATCCTCCCATGCCTCGAGATTTGCAGATTGCATTGAATTTTATGATGATTGGGGTGAGGGAACGAGCGTTAAACTTGCTGTTTACTATAGGATGTGTGATTGGCTGATAAAGAAGATTAATGAATCCCCAGAATTAATATCAACAAACAATTATAGATTTCAAAATCTTTGGAATAATCCTTCGGAAAAGATGCATCCGGATGATAATAAACATATTTTAGCATTTGATATTATATATTGCTGTGCAAATTATGGATTATTTGACGGTATCACATTTAGTAAACTCAAGTTAAAAGAACGAAATGTTCTTCTCGAAAAGCGAAAAAAAGCCTCTGAATATGCGATTATTTTGGATAAAGCTATAGAAGATAAAAAGAGATTTGATAAGGCTATAGAATATATTAATTCGATTTGCTTACCTGGTGCAAAAGTGAATTCGGCGAAGTATGGTCGAGGTACTATTATTCAAAATGAAAAAAGTGGATCTATATTGGTTGGATTTGATAATGGCGAGGAGCACTTATTAGGTATTACTGTTGTTCTCAGAAATAATATTATTTCGATAGAAGATGAGACATTTACAGCGTGGTTAAATAATAACAAACAGGTTCTTATAGACGAGAAAAGAATTAGAGATAAATTATTATTTGCTGAAAAGCAGTTTGAGCCATATTCTGATTACTTGGATTAAAACTATGAAATATTGTGAAGTGGTAAAAGAAGCAAAAAGAATACTGCGAGATAGGTATTGCTATGGAAACAATACCGTTACTCTATACTCGTGCGAAGATTGGGAACACGGGAATCAAATTAATCTTTGGACATATTGGCAGGGCTTTCAACTAAAGGATATAGACGAGAAGGGGGTAGATATTTTGTTAGTTGGACAAGACTGGGGAAATCCCAAGAGCTCTGATAACATCGAGATTATAAATAGGATAAGGGAAATACAATCAGGCGATGAAACGGTAGAATACCTTGCTAAAAGTCCAACTGATAAAAACTTGAAGTATTTCTTTGAAGCATTTAACGTCGATTTAGAAAGAAGAGATAACGAAATTAGGCTATTCTTCACAAACTATTGCTTAGGATATAGAAGTGGACAAAGCGAAACGGGAGGAATGACTCAGAAGATAATGCGAGAAGACAGAGAACTGTTTGAGTTATTAGTTTTATCAATAAAGCCTAAGGTTATTATTTGTTTAGGCAAAGATACATATGAGATGGTTACCGATTCTAAGACAAAAGAATACTTGAAATACCTTAAACGTGGAAAAGCTTTTAAAAGTACCAAGAATAAAACTATTAAAGTATATGGCGTTCCACATAGTGGTACTTGGGGGACGGCGAATATAGGTACACGAGAGGAAGTTATGGTTATATGGAGAAATGTTGCAACTGATTGTGGTTTGATACGGTAGATTTGTTTGTACTTATTATGGTATGTGGTTGCATGAAAAAGATGTTATTCTAAAGAATGAAATTACGGATCAAATGGTAAGGAGAATAGTGTATGGAGAAAGTTGCTTGCGAAGTATGTAATAGCAGCCATATTGTTAAAGATGGCAATTATTTTGTATGCGAGTCGTGTGGAACTAGATATAAAACAGAAGATCTTCGAAAAATGATACTTGGCGTAGTTGAAGTAATACCGGGTGAAAAGACACTAGAAAAACTATATGATGATGCTACTTTTTATTTGTCGATAAATAAACTTGACGAAGCGCTAGAAGCTTTCCAAAGAATTACCAAAGACTATCCAAAAGAATATAAACCTTGGATAGGAATGTCTCGTATTCGAATTTCTCAATGCTATGAGCATAATGAGGTGCTTCCGACTCTGGAAGAATCGTTTATCAATGAGGCGTTACTCAGGAATGCTCCTTATACTGAAGTTGAATCGTATTTATATGCTATTTTCAATGAAATGAAAGAAAAAGAAGCGGATGATACTATTCCTGAGTATTACGATAGAAAGGATTTTGAAGTACAGAACGTTGGCAATACCACATTAATAAAGATGTGGGATAATGGCGAGCAATTTTATATTTATGTACCTAAAGGATTCAAAATTTATAAACAGTTTACGAATTGGTTTTTTAGGAATTGGACATATTTTTATGTAGTGGCGAGAAATATTGGCTGCGAAAGCTATGTAGATGAATTATTTAGTTATAGGAAGAAATTAAGTTTAGAAGGCGTTTTTTTATATATTTTTCAAAACCATTTCTTTTCTTCGGTGGGATATTATAACTATTGGAATTTTATTAATGAGCATAATAAAAGATTTGTTAATGGCAAGGAAATCGGAATAAATGATAATTTTGAGGCTTCAGATAACGAAGTTATAGAGTATAAAAGGGATTTAGATGTTAGAAAACTATACTTGGATGTATTTAACGAAGCCCAGATTGATTTTGAGATAGAAAAGAAGTATGAGAATTTTCGCGATCCGGATTTGCTAAATGATTTTTTTTATAAGAAATATATATTATTCAATTATTTAATCTTTAAAAGGTCAAAAATCTCTTCGAGCTATGGATATAGTTATTATATGTGCCTATACTTACGTGATACGGATATCAAAGGACCAAGAGTAAAAGACTATATGAATAAATATATAGAACAAAGGAAAGAAGCCAAAAATAGAGAAGTTTGTCCCTGGTGCGGAAAAACAATTGATTATTCAAATCTTCCCATCACATGTGATGAGTGTAAAACAATAATAGAAGATATTTGATTAAATTTGAAAATATATGAAACTTTAGTTCAAGATTAGAATTTAGGATATTGTGTTTATATCATATTGGCTATGATAGCGATTAGGAGCTGAAAAATATGGGATTAAGATTTAGAAAAAGTATTAACCTTGGCGGGGGAGTCAGACTTAATATAAGTAAGTCAGGAGTTGGATACAGCGTTGGTACAAAGGGGCTAAGAGTCACTAAGACAGCAGATGGCAAGTTGAGAACTACTACGTCAATTCCAGGGACAGGAATATCTCATGTCTCTGAATCAGGAAGAAATAGTTCGACCAAAAGAAATAATACATATAATCCACTAAAGACTGAAGAATTGAATGTAAGAAGAAATTCGATAGACACTTCAAAGGAAAAGCAACAGAATCTTCCTTCTGATTGTCTTTTGAAATCAAAAATTGGAGGATTAAAGCTTGGAACTTTGTATCTTTTTTCAGATAAAATCGTATATGAGAAAAATGGTAAAAAGGATATTCATTCAATTAATTCAGTAAAAAGAGCAAGGAGGGAATTGACAAATTTAAATATATCATACGAGGGCGGAACCTTTGGCGGAGTTTCGTATCCCATGAATACTATCAAGGAAATAGATGAATGGGTAAATACAATTAAACGACTTAAATCGTAAAACGTGATTTATTGATATCTATGGATATTAAGGGAAGAATAAAAAAGGTTTCTATATGAGCAGAAGAAAAAGGAATAAATTAATTGAAGAAATATGCTCACTTGGCTCGTCATTAACTATGATGGTCATGATATACTTGCTTGCAAAATATCACCAATATTGGCAAGTAGTTTTAGTCGGGATAGCAGTATTTTTAATATGTATATTATTGTTAGCACTATTTGTATCAAGATTGATTCGCCTGGCAAGAATTGAAAAGGCCATGAATTCTCAGAAGTTTGATTCGATGACGGGTGAACAATTCGAAGAATTTTGTGCAAATCTTTTGAGAGGAAATGGCTATCAAGATGTAACTATCACTCCAGCTACCGGTGATCATGGTATAGATGTCTTGGCCAAGAAAGATGGAGTCAAATATGCTATTCAATGTAAGAGATATTCTAAAGCTGTTGGAAATAAAGCTATTCAAGAAGCTTACAGTGGTAGAGATATCTATGGTGCGGATGTAGCTGTTGTTATGACTAATATTGACTTTACCAACCAAGCTGAGCAGGATGCAAAGAAACTTAATGTTCAATTATGGGGTAGAGAAAAAATATATACTTTGCAGAAAAGAGGCGGTTTTTCTACATCTCAAATAAATGCGCATGAACAAAATAATCTTGTTTGCCCTAAGTGCGGGAGCGGACTTGTTGTTAGAACGGCAAAAAGGGGTGCTAATGCGGGATCTCAGTTTTATGGTTGTTCTAATTATCCGAATTGTAAATATACTCGGGATATATAAATATATGTTTTTTATAAAATAGAGGTAAATATATGGGTGTTAGATTTAGAAAAACTATCAAGTTAACTAAAGGTTGTAAGATAAATGTTGCTAAAACAGGAGTAAGTCTTTCATTAGGCGGGAGAGGTCATAGTATAAACGTAGGAAAAAATGGACCTACTGCAACTGTAGGAATACCTGGAACGGGTATATCATATCGTCAGAAGATTGGCTCAACACATAATACTACTGCAAAACCTACGAAATCCTCCAGTTCGACAAATAAGCCTTCGGGTAGCATTCAAATGATTATGAATGAAAAAGGACATGTTGTTTTGATCGATGGAAACGGAAACGAGATAACAGATCAGAGTGTCATTCGTAGGATTCAAGCAACGCCTCAATATGCCCAACAAAAAGCAATGCTTGAGATACAGAGAAAAGAAAAAATAGATGAGATGGTTAATGATTCTCAAGTGGAGAATGATGCATTCATAAATATATACAAATTATCTCCTATCGTAATAAATGAAGATGCATTTGTTGATTTGCTCAACTCAATTAAGCCAGAAGAGTATGTTGAGACACCGTTTGATATTCCCAAGCCTACAGAAGAACAAATTCGAGAAGAGTTAACTGCAGAGGCTATGGAATCAGTAAAAGCCTCCATTTTTACAGCAGGAAAACTCAGAAAGAAATATGTTAATGACAATTTCAATACGCGGTTTTCTGATGCAATAACTAAATGGGAAAGCGAGAAATGTGCCTACGAATCTCGCATTATTGAAGAAAAGAAAAAAGCGCAGATTGAAATGGAAGAAGAATGTAATAATCGAAAAGCGTTTGTAAAATCTTTAATTGATGGGAATGAGGATGCTATCTCTGAAGAATTTGATAATTGGATATCCTCTTGTGAATTACCTGTTGAGATAAATATTAATTATGAATTTGATAGCAATTCTCAGGGGTTAATGCTGGACGTGGATCTTCCAGAAATCGAGGATATTCCGTCTACAATAATGACTAAAACTGATGCAGGAAATCTTAAGGAGAAAAAGAAAACCCAAGCGGATTTAAAGAAGGAATATACGACACTCACTTTTGGATTGGCTGTATTTATAACGGCTAATGTATTTAATATTTCTCCGGCCATTAAGAATGTGTTGATATCGGGCTATACTCAGAGAAGAGATTCTCAAGGAAACATGAATGATGATTATATATATTCAATTAAGTTTAAACGTGAGGCGTTTGAAGGTGCTGATTTGATAGAGATAGATCCCAAGAATTTTTGTTTTGCATCTGAAAACAGATGTAACTTAACTGCTTCATCTTTATTTAAAACGATTGTTCCGTATGAGAAAATATAGGTTTATTTCTAATTGGTAATATAACTAGAATAATATTATTAGAAAGAGATTAGTTGCTTTGCGAAAAAGAATTTTTGAAATTATTGATACTTCAAAAGAAGACGACAGGCTAGGGAATGCTTACGACATATTTATGATGGTTGTAATAATTGCTAGTTTAGTTCCGCTTGCTTTTAAAGAAGACTATCCTGCATTTCAATTTATAGATAAGATAGCTTTGATAGTATTTATCATCGATTATTTTCTTAGACTAGTTACAGCCGATTATAAGCTAGAAAAGAAATGGGGCTCCTTCTTTGTATATCCGTTGACGCCGATGGCTATTATCGATTTATTATGTATTCTACCTTCATTGAATCTAATTAGTGGCGGATTTCGTATTCTCAAGGTGTTCAGATTGTTCAGAACTCTGCGAGTATTCAGAGTTTTCAAGGCGATAAGATATTCCAAGAGTATTAAGATGATTCTTACTGTATTTAAAACTCAGAAAAAGCCGCTTATGACGGTGGGTATCCTAGCGATAGCATACATTTTAATTTCAGCTTTGGTAATATTCAATGTTGAACCGGATTCATTTAATAATTTCTTTGATGCTGTATATTGGGCCACAGTATCGTTAACAACTGTGGGTTACGGAGATATATATCCAGTTACAACTATAGGAAGAATTGTAACAATGGTATCTTCAATATTCGGAATTGCGATTATTGCGTTGCCGTCAGGCATTATTACAGCTGGCTTCATGGAACAGTTATCAGCGAGCAGTAAAGATTATTTAGAATAAAACCTTATTGTCAAACAGCATGTATTTGGAATCTAGAAAATGACATCATTTGAAATGATTAAATATCATGGGCAGGATTATCCTTCGGATATTCCACTTCGAATAGAAGAGATAGCAGCTCATTTTGATATTACAAGTGTATATGGTGAATTGAAGTATTCGCTCCATACGGAATACAGTTATGGAAAGCGCAGTTTTAAATCCAGGATGTTAGCATATCATGCTGCTATTCTTGCTGCTCAAAAAGGTGGAGTTCCTCAACTATGGAAGAATGAGGAATGGGCATTACAATTTGCGGATTTCATATTTGCACTTGTAGGAGAAGCTTCAGATCCTAGCGTTATCGAGATACATCCCCCGTTTAATGATTATACGGACATAGAAGGTTTTATTAAAGCGTATACAAGCTTTGAAGAAAAGATTAAAGAGCGATATCCCGAGGTAGAAATACTTGTTGAAAATAGATGTGGATCTGTATATAGCGGAGGAAGGTTTATTGTATCGAAAGTTCAAGAGGTAGAGGCATTATGCGATGCTATCGCCCATAAAGGATTGGAACTACGAATAGCGTATGATATTCCCCAGATTTATACTGCACACAATGCAATGACAGAGGAAGTCTATATTGAACTTCTTGAGAAGACTAAGCCATTTCGAGGCTATATAGGTGGAGTTCATCTATGGGGTAAGAAATTGTCCGAATCTGGGCGAAGAGTGGCGCATTGTGGGAATTTAGATACATATTTTGGAGATGCTAAGATAAAAGAACACTTTTTGAAATCTTTTAAAGACTGTTTTGATGATGATATGGTTAGAAAAATGGTTTTGGAAGTTAACAGTGGAAATGAAGATTTATTATCTATTATAAAAGACCTTAAGAACGTAGATATAAATTTTGTTTAAAGTAAAAATATATAGGAGAAAAATATGAAACTAAGCAATTATTATAATTTTAGGAATCCAATAAGACACTTTGTTGATATTGATTCAATAATATATCCTACAGATATTGAAACATTTGATGTTATTGACGAATTATGCTGGACTAAACCTATATCATTTAAAATATTTAAGGCTAATGATAAATATAGAACAATAAAGCTTCCTAATATTTTGAATTTTGCTAGAGCGTACCATTATTATAAAGGATTGCCCGATTTTGATGATACGTATAAATTGGATGCCTCACATAAACGTTTGAAAGCGAATTTAGATACAGGCGACTTTGTATCTGGGGAATATGATAAACAATTAAATAATGATTTTGTGAATTTGTGTAATTATGATTATCTTATAAAATTTGATATTAGTGAGTACTATGGTAGAATATACACTCATTACTTAGATTTGGATAAAAATAATCTTAAGGATAATGCGCTTGCTTGGTTGAATAATGGTAGAACGAGCGGAATTCTTATGGGAAATTATATTTCATTATATTTTGCTGAGTATCTTTCGAGTGTGATTTCAAAAGATATACAAGTTTCTATAGAAGCGGAGGGTATTGATTGCACTTTTAATTACTTTTCAGATGATTTTTATTTCTTTTGCTATAAGAGAGATATCGAAAGAATCAAAAAAATTTTTGATGATTCATTAGAAAAAAAAGACTTTGTAAGAAGCGAAAAGAGTGAGATATGGACATATGAGACGTATAATAAACATAATATTCTTACAAGGTATTGGAAGGCTACTGTTAGGGCGTGGAATGAAGGCGTAATTAAAGAAGAAAAAAGAAAGAGTAATAATCAAAACCTTATTGTACCGCATAAGTTATCATTTATAAATCAATTAGTATATAGAGTTTCGGAACTGGATGATGAAAAAAGGAAAAGAAGTTTAATAGTTAACTTTTTTAAGACACATCATTTCCAAAATTGTGATTTTAGTAAATACGATATAAGATCATTTGATTATCATCAATTGTTTTATTTAGTAAAAATGGCACCGGAGAGCCTTTTATATATAATTCATCTTTTTGAATCAATAAGTGAATTAAAGGAAAATGAATTGACTAAAAATTTCTTTAAAATGAGGTTTAAAGAAGCTCTAGTGGAGAGCCTGCATGATAACCAGATTTATTACTATTACGCGATTTCCCAGTTAGGATTTGTAGATATACTAAAAGAATACGAAAAAGATGTTGTGGGGACAGCAAATCAAATACTTACATCATATTATTTAAAAGATGGTATATTTGAAAGTGAACAATTATCCACAATAAAAGCGTGCACAGGAGAGGAATTTTGGTTTCAGAGTTATCATTTGATACTTTATTCTCCAGAAATGAAAGTGAATCTAGATGCAAATATAAAGAAATATTTAATACCGGATAGATTAAAGGATCATCCAAATAGTCAAAAAGAAAAGAGATATATAGAGTTTTATAAGGATAATTTATCCTCGAATATATCTTTTATTAATGATATTTTGACTGTTGAGAATAATATTAAAGACTATCTAACGTTGAGATTTATAGAGACGACAACAGATTCAGAAGAATAATAAAACCTTTTAGGATTTAAGTTGAACGAAAAAGGATCTCATTATTTGGTTGATTTAATACTCTTAATTGTGAGTATGCAAAGTATAATTAGAAGATTATTTGTTTTGAGGAGAATAAATGATATTTAAAAATGCAAATTTACTTGAGGCAATAAATGTATTAGCTGAAAAGAATAGTAGCTATCCTCTTACATATGCTTATTGCGATAGATTTATGCAGAAAAATGGCGGATATATTGATGTTGCGCGTACATTTTTGAATAATGGCAAAAAAGGGAAAAAGGATGACAAATTATTCTATAAATGGATTCAAAATGTCAAATATGACAAAAGTAAGGTATTAAAAATGCTTAAAGAGAAAGGATTAGATGATGATTTCATTTTTACAATTCATGACGAATTGCATGGTGAAGGAAAAACACGGCCTAATCCTAAATGGCATTTTTTGATTTCTTATTGTGCTTATAAAGAGTATGTTTCTACAGAAGAATATAGAAAAGAATATGAAGAAAATGGGGACACTAAATGGTATGACCCAATTGAGAATTTCGAAAGCCTAGCGTTAATTAATGATTCTCGGTTTGTAGGAGAATTTAAATTATGGATTTTGGAAGCACTGGGCGCAGAAATCGGAATAAGTGTAGAAGATATAGAAAAAAATGAAAAAAGCTATATACTGAAAATAATTAATGAGAGATGGAACGATGATAAAATTGTATACGATTTTAAAGAAAAATCGTTGAAAATATCTAGTTAATCTAGTAAGTCAATGCGTTGAAAGATAGTAAAAACTGAAAAATCATAAAAAAGTATTTCAAATGAAATAAATATATATAAAAAGGCGATTTACAGAAATGTAAATCGCCTTTTTTCATGGAAAAATAAATCTATAGAAGTAAATATTAGAATTTCAAAAAAAATATTAACTTTACAAAAATCTCCGTATTAAGTAAAATGAAATAAGGAGAGGCACATATCATGAGATCGAATAAAATAACTGTAGATTTAACAGATGAAAACAGAATTGCAGTTGAAAAATTAATGGAAGCATATGATATGAAATATGGAGCATTAATAAATTCTTTGATTAATAGAATTTATTATATGCCAGAAGATTTAAGAAATGAATTTATTAATTGTGCATTATATAATTGTGATTTTTTGAATGAAGGGATTAAAATTTCTGACCCGTGGTATCAGAAAGTATACTCGAAAAAGCGGAAAGAATATTTAAATTATGCAGAGCTTTTTAATCGAGGGGAAAAAATTAATCTTCAAGATGATGAACAGCCCATGAAAAAATATAAAATGATAGATGGATTTCTTATTGTTCCAGCTGATTGGATTATATTGAATCCAGAACTAGAAGGGAAATGTAGATATGCAGATGTTGTGGAGTGCCGCAATTCGGAATATGGTGTTCCGCATTTTGTTGTATTTCATGACACTCGTGATTTTTATAATGAGTATATTGATTATGTATATTGTCTTTGTGAAAAGAAATGGCCTGGGTTTGAAGAATTAAGAATACAAGGCGAAAACACCGAATTAATAAAAGATCCTAATAACGAATATGGATATCTTAATGCTGAAGAGTGGTTAAAAGCCCCTTTGATGGGGATATTTCATATATATCGAGATGATGAAGAGTATTTTCAGAAGGATCAACCATTTGGGGCAATGATTAAGAGCATAAAAAAGAAAAAACAAAGTTGAAGAACACTGAAGTGGGAAAAGAAAACCGCCATTGAATACGGGCATATTCAACAGCGGCTAAAGAATAAATCTTTACTAGGCCTAAACCTATAAAAGATTATAATTAATCAGATTTATTCTTGCAACCCTTCTTCGAGGGTTTATTATCCATTAATTTTTTATTTGAATAATAATTCTTTTTGCGTTAAAAACCGATTCAATGGGAGAATTACGGTATATTTGTCAAAATAACAAGTTATAGAAAGGAATGAATTATGAATGAAAAGAAATTAAAAGATGAGATTGGAAGAAAATATTATGATGAGGGCAAAAGTCTTAATGATTTATCTACAGAGTATGGTATATCAAACATTACATTATCTAAATGGATGACTGATTACTTAGCTATGCATATATCTTTTCAAGATTATTTAAAATATAGAGATTTTAGTGGACAACAATTAAGATACAAACTTGTAAAATTATACAGAGAAAAAAGAAAAAATGAGAGATATATCCTTATAAATCATTATAATAGCATAGATATTTTGGAATCTATTATTTTGAGCCAACAGTCGAATGATTTCTACAATAGTTTTGTGAAAATCAATGATAGTAATCTAATAGATATTTTTTATGAATATGAGAGAGAAAAGAATACTTTTATTCGTGTATATGTTTTATGCAATTTGCCAGTTCCTTCTAGTTTAGAACGAGACAAACTAAAAGACGAGACTAGTATGAAGCCGGAAATAATTGAAGTTTTGAATTTGAAAAACTATCCATTTCCAGAAATGTTTGAGAGCGATATAGTCTCATTGATTTATAAAAGAATAGATATGATATCAATTAAAAAAGGTTATGTGGATATATATTTTCTTGAGGATATAGTAAACAAGCTTATTCCTACGAATATACTGTATTCGAGTCAAAACAAGTATTTAAAAGAAAAAGAGCAGTTTTACGAAAAGGTATTGGCTAGTATATATTATTTAATGAACTTGTCGATTGTTGAATATGCGGAAAATAATCGTGGAAAAAAAATATTTCTTAAGAATAAAAACTTGAGATCAAAACTATTCTTCAGAGATATTGAATGGATAAATGAGAATGAAAAAATAATGAGAATTTATCTCTCGCGATTCATTTGTGAAGATTGGGCAATGGAAAACTACAAAAATATGGTTTTCAATGAGAGTGTTGAATTG
>JAEEGL014220888.1_pt1 | contig 18527 bp, 16 predicted proteins | sample 9134231 | NCBI WGS metagenome assembly JAEEGL01 (sample SAMN16246548, study PRJNA631951) | gut metagenome | biome: gut microbiome; feature: rumen; material: fiber-attached | host: Bos | place: Iran: Karaj | collected 2018-10 | reverse complement strand
GAGGTTGACGACAAATTGCGAATCGAGACCCTCATTATACATCCACGTTCCGGGGTAGAACGGGAAGTTTGTTGCAACAGCGAGGCCGGAATAGACGTTGGTGATGATTTTCTGCCGGTCGATCACATAACGGATGGCCCGGCGTACTTCAGGGGTCAGCTCGCTGGCGGAATTGTTCATGAACAGACATTCCAGCTGGCTCGTCCGGTAGCTCATCGATACCGAGAGCGTTCCGGTTTTGTACTGCGCCCCTGCAATCGAACGCGTAAAGACCGCGTCGACCCGGTTGTACTCATAGCTGTCGATCACGGAGCGGGGTGTGTCGTGGAAGGAGATCATGATCTGTCGGACGTAGGGCTGCGTCTTCCACCAGTTGGGATTTGCTTCCAGCGTCATGAAGTCACCGGAGATGAACTGGCTGATAACGTACGGCCCGCTGCCGAGCGGCTGGTCCGCAGTGACCTGGGACGCCGGGACGATCGGGAAGGTCATCTCGTAGAGAATCCCGTAATACTGGCGCGGATTCTTGTTGGTGGAATTGGCCTGCACGACGACGGTGTGATCGTCCTTGGCTGTGATCTTCTTGACGAAGTAGGCCAGGTTGCTGTAGAAACCGTGGTCGGTGATATTCTCGTCCCGGGCTTTGTCCAGGATGTAGTTGGCAGAGGCTACCACGTCGTCCGCGGTCAACGGCGTTCCGTCCGAAAAGCGCACATCGGTGCGGAGGTGGAACGTCCAGACCTTGCCGCCGGAGCTTTCTTCCCAGCTCTCGGCAATGCAACCCTGCGGGATATAATCGTCGTCAATGGTGATCAGACTTTCGTAGAGGACGTTGTAAACGGACAGAATATCCCGTTCCTGCGGCTCGAAAGGGCGGATCGTGAGCGTCTTGGTGCTCTGGATGCCGATCGTGATACTGGTCCCGACATTTTCGGATAAGGCACTGTTAAGGGGCAGCATCAGCAGAATCAGCAGGATCAGGCAGAACCGGCGAAAAATACTTGGCCTGGTAGATTCCATAATCTCTCGTCACTCTCCCGGCATAGGTTTTGGTCGGTCCTTCCGGCAGCCGGTCCACGGACATGGTCAGGCCGTCGCTGCTGATGGAAGGGTTGGAAAGCCAGGTGGATATCTCACCCTGCCCGGCATGGTAGGCACAGACCACACACAGGGGATCCCCGTGGAAGAGTGTGCTCAGGTAGTTCAGGTACCAGCACCCGAAACGGATGTTCGTTTCCGGGTCGTAGAGCATCTCAAAGCTGTAATTGTCTGTCTTCAGCTTGTGCGCGATCCATTCCGCCGTCTCCGGCATGATCTGCATCAGTCCGCGGGCGCCGACAGAGGATTCGACTCGCGGCCGGAACGAGCTCTCATTCCGGATTACGGAGGCAATCAAAGCGGGTGACAGGTTATACTCCCGGGAGATCCGCCGGATCTCCTCATGGTATTCCAGCGGATACTGCTGGTCGATGGACAGCTGCTCCTGCCGGTGAAGATCCGACTGACGTGTGAGCCAGGCACGCATCAGGATGAAAGAGGTCAGCGATACGGCGAGTACGGCCGTCAGGGAGACTAGGGAGATCTTCAGCCACCGGGGCATCTGCCAGGCTGCTTTCCGGGAGGAGGGTTTCCTTCTGGAGGATTCCGGCCGCTCGATCAGGTCCGGCTGTTCCGGATCCTCCTCGTCGGAACGGACGAGTGGAGGGGACACGGACCGCTTCCTGCGGACGGGGTTGCCGCCGGCCCGTTCCAGTTCGCGTTCGAGCAGGATGGAAGCCTGCCGGATTGTTTCTTCCACCGGACCGGAGTTATCAATGACGGCGGTGGAAAGGTCAGCTTTCTGGTCGGAGGACATGACGACACGGATCCGGCTCATCGCCTCCTCACGGGTATACCCGTCCCTCGTCATCAGGCGTTCCAACTGCAGGTTCTCAGGCAGCCATACACACCAGACCGAGTCACAGAGGGAATCGTATCCCTTCTCAAAGAGCAGCGGCATATCCAGAAAGCAGAGTTTTGTTCCGGATGCACGGGCCTGTTCGATCTTCCGGAGAGTGAGTGAACGGAGGAAAGGATCCATCACCAGGTCCAGCTGCTCCCGTGAACGGTTGTCCGAAAAAACGAGCAGGCCCATTGCCCGGCGGTTCATGGATCCGTCCGGATTGATGTAGCGGTCGCCGAATACAGAGCGGACAGCCGGAACGGCTTCGCCGCCGGGGCCTGTCAGTTCCCGCGAAAGGGCATCGCCGTCGATTACCGGGAAACCGCGCCGCATCATCTCACGGCTGACGGTCGACTTGCCGCAGGCGATGCTGCCGGTAATGCCGATCACGCGCATGACGGATTTCTCCTTTCGCAAACAGTAAACCGACCCGGCTGGAAATAATCAGGCCGGGTCGTGTGGAAGTCCGGGGTCAGATGTTCGAGTTCAGGAGCTTTTTCTTCAGTTCCGCTTCCATGTTGTAGAGCGTCTTCTCTGCTTCGATCCGTTTCGCATGGCCCTGGGACTGGATCTCCATCACCTGGTTGATGGTGTCGATCAGGTCCTGGTTGGTCTGGACCAGCGTTTCGATATCGATGATTCCGCGCTCGGCTTCTTTTGCCGTCTGGATGGTGCCGATCTTCAGCGCTTCGGCGTTCTTCTTCAGCAGGTCGTTCGTCATATCGGTCACCGCAGTCTGGGCCTTGAGGGCTTCCTGGGAGTGATGCATGCCAAGTGCCAGCACCATCTGACTCTTCCAGAGAGGCAGGGTATTGGAAAGGGTGGACTGAATCCGTTCCACCAGCAGACTGTCGTTGTTCTGGAGCAGCCGGATCTGCGGCGCCATCTGAATGGCGACCTGGCGGGTCAGCTTCAGGTCATGCAGCTTCTTTTCAAACCGGTCGCACTGGGCGGCGAGGTCGTTCGCCTTTTGGGCGTCCATCGCGTCACCGCTGGCCTCGGCCTTGGCCTGCAGCGCTTTCAGGTCGTTCTCGCGGATCTGGGCAAGCTTCTTGTCGCCCGCAATGATGTAGAGAGTCAGCTGGTGGAAGTAGTCGTTGTTCTGGTCATACAGGCGGTCAAACATGGCGACGTCCTTGAGCAACTGCGCCTGGTATCCTTCCAGGGAATTGGCGATGTTCTCAACGTTCACGGACACCTTGTTGTACCGCGCCTGCATCCGGGTGATCTTGTCCTCTGCCTTGGCGAAGATCTTCGCCAGACCCTTCGGCTCCTCGGAATCCTTCTGGAAGCCTTTCAGCTCGGCAACGAGGTTCACCAGCATGTTCCCGACCTCGCCGGTATCCTGCGTCTTGACGGCGTCAAGGGCGGTCTGCGAGAAATCGGCGATCTTTCTTTGCGCGTCGGCACCGTAGAGCAATACGTGATCCGGGTTGCCGATGTCCACCTTGGTGATGAAATCGTCGATCGCTTTTTTCTCAGCTTCGGTCAGCTGGCTGTCGTCAAGCCGGGGAGCGGCTTCCGGTTCGGCGGGCGCTGCAGTCTGCTGAATGCTCTCGGTCACAGCGGCGGGGGCTTCAGGTTCCGGCGCGCTGGGGGCAGTGGAGAGCTGGAGCATGGGATTGGATTCAGACATTGTGGTGTACCTCCTTGAGATTTGTGGGCATATAGGGAAAACCGGTTATTCGGCATCGAGCTGCTTAGCGGCGGGTGCATCGGCAGCGCTGACGTCTTTGCCTTTATCAGCGGGGAAATCCATTACGGGCGCGGAGGTAGCGCGCATCTGGGCTTCTGCCGCGGTCCGCGCGGTTTCAACGATCTCGTTGTCCGTAAAACCATCCCGCTTGAGCATCTGCTCCAGTACGTCGATATCCGTGGAGATGTCGAGCATGTTGTCGCGATGGAGGTTGTCGATCTGCTTCTGGCAGGCGGTCAGGATCAGGTTCATGCCGCGGATCGTCGTTTCCCGGGCTTCCTTCATTTCGCCGTAGGATACGCCACGCTCCTGCATCGTGCGGTAATTTGCCAGCATCTTCAGCGTCGTGGGCAGATAGTAGTTCATGAACTTACGGACCTGCGGCGCTTTGGAGGGACTTTCGGAAACGGTCCGGAAGATCTGCTCACACTTGATGCTCAGGTTATTCATCAAGTCCGTCAGCTCCCGGTCGGGAATGGCAGCATTCTCCTTTGTGATGGTCCGGAGCATTTCCTGCCCGGTGGTGATCACCTGGTCGGCAACCTTGTCCCCGGTCAGCGGGATCGTGCTCGCTTCTTCCTTTTTCCGCTGTTCAGCTTCCTGCTGGAGGCGGACGCGGGCCGCCTCTTCGTTTCGGCGGGCCTGCTCAGCTTCCTGCGCCTCACGGGCACGGTCCCGACTGTTGTGGGTCGTGGTATCCAGACCGCTGCCCATGATGCTGGTGATCTTGCCGATGCCAAGCCCGAGCAGAACGCCGGCGATGATCCCGGTAAAGCTGAAGTTGGTGACAGCGGCCAGGATCAGCAGGGTAATGATAAAGCCGGCCCCGCCGGACTTCTTGTTGCTGTTAGAATTATTCTTGGCCACAGTGAAAACTCCTTGATCTAAAAAATCATGAGTGATTATACCACATCTTACATGTAAAAGAAAGAAGAAACGGATTAAAATACGCTGAGAAAAAAACATGATCGGAGGCGCCTGTTGAGAAACAGCAATGTCAGAGATATAATATAAGAAAAAGAAAAACCCGGGAAAGGACAGAAGGATATGCGCTCATTCTTTCACAAACAGCCGACGAAACGTCATCCCGCCTATAACCCCGCGGAAAAGACACCGGTCATCCGGTGCAGTATCTGTACCGGGGAGCAGGTTGCAGGCTTCCGGCGGAAAGCCGACGGTTCATTTGAAGAGGTCATGCTGATCCGCGGAGAAGGGGAACTCCGGCAGTTCAAAGAGATCTACGGGATCGAAGGCGAGATCGAAAAGATCTACTGATCCTTTTGCCACAGGTCGTAGTGGTCCTGCTGCAGGGCATGCAGCAGACGCTCGGAAGCGTCCGGATAGATTGCCCGGAGCTTCTTCATCAGTTCCTTCATCTCCTGCCGCTTGGTTTCGCCGTTTGCGGGGCATGGAGACGAGACGACCGGGAGCGACAGCGTTTTGAGCATGTGCTTCACATGGGACTCCGGCAGGTAGACAAGCGGCCGGATCACGGTGATCCCCGTGCGGCTCATCAGCGTTTTCGGATGGAAGGTATGGAACCGTCCCTCGTAGAACAGGCTCATGAAGAGCGTTTCCAGTACATCCTCACGATGGTGCCCCAGGGCCAGTTTGTTGCATCCCGATTCCTGGCAGGCTTTGGCCAAAACGGCCCGGCGCATCTTGGCGCAAAGGGCGCATGGGTTCTTTTCCTTACGGTATTCAAAGATGATCTCGCCGATCTGTGTTTCTTTCACAATATAAGGAATCTCCAGCTCTTCACACAGAGCCCGGATCCCGGAAATATCAAAGGGTTCCAGCCCCAGGGTCACGGTGACTGCGGTCACCGTGAAGTTTTTGTGACTGAATTTCCGGTAGAGGCTGAGCGCGTGCAGGAGCAACAGGGAATCCTTTCCGCCGGAAACGCCGACGGCGATCCGGTCTCCGTCCCCGATCAGTTGAAAATCCGTATCTGCCTTGCGGATGCAGCCGAGTGTTTTTTTCATAAGGGTGACCTCATTCGTCCAGGATGCGCAGGCTGTCGTGCTGCGTATGGCAAAGGAAGATATTCCTTTCCAACGGCGCCAGTGTTTTCCAGGCTTTTTCGGCGGCAGCTGCATTACGGAAGACGCCAAAAACGGCACTGCCGCTCCCGGTCATCCGGGCGGTCATGGCGCCTTCCCTCATCAGCGCATCGCAGGTCTTTTCGATCTCAGGGCGCAGGCGGCAGGCAACCGGCTGCAGGACGTTCCCGATGCTCTCACAGAGCTTCGGAAAGTCGCCGGTTTCCAGTGCGTTCAGTGCGGCGTCCGTATCGGGCCGAGACGCCGGAGCGGTTTCTTTCCAGAGGCTGAAGACCCTGGCGGTGCTGAGCCCGGCGCAGGGCTGAATCACAACGAGCCAGTAATTGTATTTGTTTTCATAGTTTTCCAGGATTTCACCGATCCCACGGGTGCGGGACAGGCCGCCCCGCAGGGCAAACGGCACATCTGCGCCGAGTGTGAGGCCGATGCGCTCCAGTTCTTCATTTGTCAGGCCGCAGCCCCATAACCGGTTGAGGCCGTAAAGAACGCCGGCAGCATCGGAACTGCCGCCACCCATGCCGGCGCCGATCGGTATGGATTTCTGAACGTGAATGGAAACGCCGCCCGGATAGCCGGTGGCTTTTTTCAGGGCCGCTGCCGCACGCCAGGCCAGGTTGGTCTCGTCCGCGCGGGAGGGGGGATAGCCACCCGTGGAGATACTCAGTGTGCCGGCAGGCTCCAGGGTGATCTCGTCTGCGAGGGAAACCGGCTGCATCAGCATGTCCATCAGATGGTATCCGTCTTCGCGGACCCCGGTAATGTCCAGAGACCAGTTGATCTTGGCAAAGGCCTGTATAACCATTGCACCCTCCTGCCACATTAAGTAAAAGCATGATACCGCCGGGAAGAAGAAAACGCAAGTATCGCTTCTTGCAAATCGGTTCCTTCGGTTGTAAACTGATAGTGTGCTCCGAACAGAGCACCCGGAGGGAATATGGAGAATCAACAGACACCGGTGTTCATCAACGTGCTCGCCATGGCCAGGTATGACCAGATGCCGGATTATCCGATCCAGTTTATGACGACCGGAAAACTGTATTATAAGAATCCCGGCGAGGCTTTGCTTCAGTATGTGGAATCACAGGAGGACGAAGAAACCGGCGAGATTACCCGGGCCGACATCTCACTCTCCCTTTCGGACGGGAAGGTGACGATGCAGCGCAGTGGGGATTTTTCCAACACGATGGTCTTTTCCAGCGGGAAACGCTTCGAGGGGACCTATCATACGCCGTACGGGGAAATGGATATGGCAGTCTTTACCAAGGAGGCGGCCTGCCGGATCGGAAACCGCGAAGGCTCGCTGCACCTGAAGTACCAGCTCCAGATCCAGGGCAACTACGCCTCGTCCAACGAGCTCCACCTGGAATATCGCGCCGACCCGGCAGACAAGAACACAGAGGGAAGGTAAGAATATGAAGATCGGTGTTCTGGGTGCCGGAACCTGGGGAACCGCCCTCGGCAGGGCGTTGGCACTGAACCGGCATGATATATGCATCTGGAGCTGTTTTCCGGAGGAAACGGAGCAGCTGGCAACGACACGTAAGCATCCGCATCTGCCCGGGGCAGAGATCCCGGAGTCCGTCCGCTTTACCAACGCCCTGGATACCCTGGCTCATCAGGCGGATTTCATCCTGGCTGTCGTTCCGTCCGTATATATGCGGAAGACTGTGCGGGACCTCGTGCCATTCCTTGAACCGGATACAATCCTGGTCAGCGCCGCGAAAGGCATCGAAAGCGATACGCTGATGACCCTGACGGAAGTCATCCGGGACGAACTGGAAAAAGCCGGGAAACAGAACCGCGTCTGTGCGCTGAGCGGGCCGACCCACGCGGAGGAAGTGGCGAGAGATATGCCGACGCTGATCGTCAGCGCGAGCGAGGATCCGGACGCTGCAGAGGCTGTTCAGCGGCTCTTTGAGGGCACCTGCATCCGTCCCTATGTCAACCGGGATGAGAAGGGCGTTCAGATCTGCGGCGCTCTGAAGAACGTGGAAGCACTGGCAGTCGGGATCGCCAGGGGCCTCGGCTACGGGGACAATACCTGCGCCGCGATGATGACCCGTGGCATGGAGGAGATCAGGCGCCTCGGCCTTGCCATGGGATGCACAGAGAAGACCTTTTTCGGCCTGGCGGGAATCGGCGACCTGATCGTGACCGCCACCAGCCGTCATTCCCGCAACAACCGGGCCGGTTTCCTGATTGGACAGGGGATGAAGGCGGAAGACGCCGTGAAAGAGATCGGAATGGTCGTGGAAGGGATGAACGCCCTTCCGGCGGCGATCGCCCTGTGTGAGAAGTTTGGGATGGATATGCCGCTGATCAATGCTGTGCGTGATATCATCCGCGACGGGGTGAAGCCTGCGGATGTCGTCATGCAGCTGATGAACCGGAGCCTGAAAGCAGAATAACAACGCCGAAGGGATATACAGGATGGAACAGCGACTGAACGACGACTGGCTTTTTGCAAAGCTCCCGACGGGGAGCACCCTGAACGATGCCCACGCAGCAGCGTTCCGGCCGGTGGACCTGCCGCATGATTGGCTGATCGGACAAACGGAAGATCTCTATGAGTCCGCCGATGCGTGGTATGCCCGGAAACTGAATATCCGGAACACCGGCGATGGCCTGGAGCGGATCCTTTCTTTCGACGGCGTCTATATGGACTGCGATGTACTCGTAAACGGAGAGGTGGTCTGTACCCATCCGTACGGCTACACCGCTTTTTATGTGCCGCTCAACGGCCGTCTTCATTCAGGAGAGAATGAACTGATGGTCCATATCCGCCATCAAAGCCCGAACTCCCGCTGGTATTCCGGCAGCGGTATATACCGCGATGTCACGCTGCTCACGCTGCCACGGAACCACCTTGTTCCGGACGGAATCCTCCTTTATACGGAGGAAGGGGGGGATGGCACCTGGACCGTACGCCTGTCTGCGGAAACGGCCGGAGGAGATGGGATTCCGTTTTGCTGTGAAGCGGTGGATCCGAACGGCAGGATCACTGCAAAAGCGGAGGGCCGGGGAGATTCCGGCCGGATCCGCTGCACCCTCCGGATTCCGGAGGGAAAGACCTGGTCGCCGGAAAGCCCGCATCTCTATCAGATGAAGATCGTTTACGGAGAAGAGAAACGGGTCCTTTCATTCGGACTTCGGTCTGTTCTGCTGGATCCCGAACGCGGCCTGATCCTGAACGGCCGGAAGGTCAGGCTTCACGGCGTCTGCCTTCACCACGACCTCGGCGCGCTGGGGGCAGCTTTCCATGAGAAGGCGGCCAGGCGCCAGCTGGAACTGATGCGGCGGATGGGTGCCAACGCAGTGCGGACAAGCCACAACCCGCCCGCTTCCCGCTTCCTGGATCTTTGCGATGAGATGGGTATCCTCGTGGTCGATGAAGCCTTTGATATGTGGGAGCGAAGCAAGACGACCTTTGACTATGCCCGCTTTTTCGGGGAATGGGCTGAAAAGGACGTCGCTTCATGGATCCGGCGGGACCGCTGCCATCCTTCCGTGATCATGTGGTCCATCGGCAACGAGATCTATGACATGCATGCGGACAAAAGGGGAACGACGGTCACGAGGTTCCTGGCGGACCAGGTCCGTATCCATGATCCGGAACGACATGCGGCAGTGACCTTCGGCTGCAACTACATGCCTTGGGAAGGCGGACAGCGCTGTGCTGAATATGTGGATGCAGTCGGCTACAATTACGGCGAAAAACTCTATGAAGAGCATCACAGAGAGCACCCGGCCTGGGTTATCTATGGCAGCGAGACAGCCAGCCTGCTCTCCAGCCGGGGAATCTATCATTTCCCGATCGAAAAGAACATCATGGCGGAAGCAGACCAGCAGTGTTCCGCCCTCGGCAACAGCAATACCAGCTGGGGAGCGACGGACCTGAAACGGATGATCATCGATGACATGAAGAACCCGTTCAGCATGGGTCAGTTTATCTGGAGTGGGATCGATTACATCGGAGAGCCGACGCCCTATCATACCAGATCCTCCTACTTCGGCCAGGCGGATACGGCCTGTTTTCCGAAGGATCCGTATTATCTCTACCAAAGCTTCTGGACCCGGGAGAAGATGATCCATATCGGCGTCTCATGGGACTGGAACCCGGGCCAGCTGATCGACGTACCGGTTATGACGAACGGCAATGCGGCTGAACTGTTCCTGAACGGGCGCTCCGTCGGGCGGAAAACGCGTATCGCTGACAGTGAGGAGGCCTGCCTTCCGGTCTGGAAGATCCCCTTTGCAGCCGGCGAACTTCGGGCGGTAGCATATGATGAAAACGGGAATCCGGTCGGTGAAGATATCCGCCGGACCCCGGGAGAAACGGACCGCTTCATCCTCACTACGGAGAACGATCAGCTGGCCGGCGACGGGTGGGACATTGCTTTCATTACCGTGAGCGCGGAAGACGCGGACGGCTATCCGGTGGAGAACGCGAGGGATTATGTCCGGATCACCGTAGAGGGCAGCGGCTGTCTGATGGGTACGGACAACGGGGATTCGACGGATCCGGACGGCTATAAGTGCGCGTGCAGGCGGCTGTTCAGCGGGAAACTTCTTCTGATTGTCGGTTCCACCGGAAGCAATGAGGATGTCCGCGTCATTGTGGAAGGCGTTCATGGCCGGCGGTCAGAAATTATGATCCCTGTCCGGGCGGCTGAACCGGTGCCCGGCACCTCCCGCAAGGAACGCATTCCAACGGCACCGCTGAAGGAAATCATCCCGGTACGGAAGATCGGGATCATTCCGCAGGGAAACCCTATGCTGACAGCAGAAAACCCGGAATGCACCTTCCGGTGTGAAATCCATCCGCAGGATGCAGACGGCCGGAACATACGCTGGCAGGTCACAAATGAGACGGGGATCGAAACGCCGTTTGTTTCCTTTACAACGGATGGTGACGAGGTCACGGTCCGGGCGGAAGGCGACGGAAGATACTGCCTCCGTGCCCTGTGGGGGGAGCGGGAAGGCGGAACCGACCTGATCAGCCAGATCGGGTTCAGCGCCGAAGGCATCGGAAATCCGGCGATAAGCGCGTATGAATACATCTCCGCCGGCCTGTTCGATCTTTCTTCCGGGGAGATCGGAGCCGGCAATGAGAAGGGGGTTGCATTCAGCCGGGATGCGGAGAGTATGGTCGGCTTCAGCCGGATCGATTTCGGAAAAACGGGAACGGACCGGATTACCGCCGATATCTTCGCCTTGGACGGTAACCCCTATAACCTGGAACTTTTCGACGGGGATCCAGGAAACGGAGGAAAACGGATCTGCGTACTGCGCTACCAGAAGCCCAGTATCTGGAATGTTTACCAGCCGGAGACCTGGTTACTTCCGGAGCGCATTTCCGGTATCCGGACGATCTGTATCCGGATGAAGGACAAGGTGCATCTGAAAGGCTTCATCTTTGATAAGCAGGAAAAGGCCTGGCTGCGCCATGACGCGGCAGGCGCCGATTCCGTTTACGGCGACAGCTACAGGATCGACGGCGTAACCGTCCGGGAGATCGGGAACAACGTGACACTCACCTGGAACGACATGGACTTTGAGGAAGCGGGAGAGGTGACTGTCGGTATCGAGGGGAGGACGTCTCTCCCGGTCAATACCATCATGATCCGGATCACGGGGGAAGACGGAACGGAGATGACCGGGCCGGCAGAGTTCAGGGGCGGCGGGGAACTCCTGCAGGAATTCCGCCTCCACGTACCTTCTGGCCGGTGCTCTGTTTCCTTTGTGTTCCTGCCCGGAAGCAGCTTTGATTTTATCGGCTTCGCATTCCGCAGGTCCGGAACTGGACAGGACAGCCGAAATGCGATAAAATAAAGTGTTTAAGTCATCAATGACACAACGGTGAAAGGAGCAGGACATGAACCCGAAACTCAAGCGGATCCTGAGTTTTCTCTTCATTGTTCTTTCCATTACCGCTGTTTTCTTTATCGCGTTCAGCAATCAGGATCTGACCAACGCCTGGGACGCGATCAAACAGATGAATGTTTTCTGGCTCGGGGCGATCTTCCTCTGCTGGCTGGCCTATACGTTCTTCGACGGCATGAATTACTGGTGTTACCTGAATCATCAGGGGTTCAAAATCAGCATCGGCCGGGCGGTGAACGTCGCGCTGATCGGCTTCTATTACAGCAATATCACACCCGGCGCTGCCGGCGGCCAGCCGATGCAGGTCAACTCCATGCGCAAAGCCGGGATCCCGGTCGGCTATGGGACCATGGCCGTAACGATCCGCTTCATCACCAACCAGACCGTGGTGTCCGTCCTGGCACTCGTACTCTTCCTGCTGAACCGGTCGTTTGTTTATCAGCAGCTCGAAGGAGCGATCTGGTTTGTCCGCATCGGCTGGCTGATCAACTTTGCCGCAGTACCGCTGGTCCTGCTGGCCGCCTTCAAGCGCAACTGGATCCAGCGCCTTGCTGAACTCCTGATCGGCTGGCTGGAAAAGATTCATCTCGTCCGCAACAAGGACATCACGATCTCCAAGGTCACGGAGGTCCTGGATACCTATCATACCGCCCTGCTGGACCTGATGCATTCTCCGGGGCAGATCCTGCTGCAGTTCGCCTGTTCCGCAGCGAGCCTGCTGGGCCTGCTGAGCTCTGTGATCTTTGTATACCATGCTTTCGGTATGAAGGGAACACCCTGGTATCAGCTGCTGACCCTCAGCACCCTGCTCTTTGTCAGTGCGAGCTATACGCCACTGCCCGGCGCCAGCGGTGCCCAGGAGGGCGGCTTCCTCCTGTATTTCAAGGGCATCTTCAAGGATGGAACGATCGGACTGGCCTTGCTGATCTGGCGGTTCTTCACGTATTATCTGTTCCTGATCGTTGGCGTCTTTACCATCATTCTGGAAAAGATCATCCTCCGCAGGGAGGCAAGAAAGCGGAAAAGGGAAGAGGAAGAACGCTCAGGCAAAAGCCCCGGCGACTCCGGCGAATAACACGACCGCCGGAGTTTTATTATTGTACAATTCACCTCATATGTATTGACAATCTTTTTAAAGACGGTAGAATTTTCCTATCACTCAATCTATTTTGGAGGGATGGAAAATGAAAAAGATCGCTGCTTTATTGTTGGTCCTGATGCTGGTGGCTGCCTCTTCGGCCTTCGCAGATGCGATTCCCGGTCTGGAAGACGGTGTGCTGACGGTGGCCATGGAATGTGCCTACGCTCCTTATAACTGGGCGCAGCCGGATGATTCCAACGGCGCCGTCCCGATCAAGGATTCCGCTCTTTATGCCAACGGCTATGACGTGATGACGGCCAAGAAGATCTGCGAAGCCAACGGCTGGCAGCTCGAAGTGATGCAGCTCGACTGGGATTCCCTGATTCCCGCGGTTCAGTCCGGGATCTGTGATGCCGTGATCGCCGGCCAGAGCATGACGTCCGAGCGTATGGAAGCAGTCGATTTTGCCGGTCCGTATCTCTATGCGTCCATCGTCTGTCTGGCCAAGAAGGACAGCAAGTATGCGGAAGCGAAGGGCATTGCCGACCTGAAGGGCGGAAGCTGCACAAGCCAGATGGGCACGATCTGGTATGACGCCTGCCTGCCGCAGATTCCTGAAGCGAAGATCGAGATCGCCGCAGAGTCCGCACCGGCCATGCTGATGGCGGTTGAATCCGGCACGGTGGACTTTGTCTGCACCGATATGCCCACGGCCCAGGGCGCGGTGATCGCTTACCCGGACCTGGTCATCCTTGACTTTTTCGCCTCCGGAGACGATTTCCAGGTGTCCGAGGAAGAGATCAACATCGGTATCTCCGTTCAGAAGGGAAATACCGCCCTTGTCGAAGCCATCAACGGCTATCTGAAGGACAAAACCGCTGATGACTTCAATGCACTGATGCAGGAAGCTATCAAGGTTCAGCCCCTGGGTGAGTAAGGAACAAGCCGATTATGTTTACTCAGCTTCTTTCCGATATCGGCGGCCTGTGGGAAAAGTACGGTACGGTCTACCTGACAGGCATTGCCAATACGTTGATTCTTGCGATCACCGCAACGCTGATCGGATGTATCATCGGCTTCTTTTGCGGTATTCTGCAGACGATTCCCTGCGGACCGAATGAAAACATCGTCAAACGGGTACTCCTGAAGCTGATCCGGATCATCATCCGGGCCTACGTGGAGATCTTCCGCGGTACGCCGATGATCCTGCAGGCGGTCTTCATCTATTATGGTATGCCGTATTTCTTCGGCGTTTCCTTCAAGGACATCTGGACGGTCAGCATCATCGTTGTTTCCGTCAACACAGGTGCCTATATGGCCGAGTCCGTCCGCGGCGGCATCATGAGCATCGATCCGGGCCAGTTTGAAGGTGCGAAGGCGATCGGCATGAATCACTGGCAGACGATGCTGTATGTGATCCTTCCACAGACCCTGCGTAACATCATGCCGCAGATCGGCAACAACTACATCATCAATGTCAAGGACACCTCCGTGATGTTCATCATCGGCTTTTCCGATTTCTTCGCGGTGCATAAGATGGTCTCAGGTGCTGTGTTCAAGTATTTCCCTTCTGCATTTTTGGAAATGTTCGGATACCTGTGCCTGACGCTGCTTGCCTCCTTCCTCCTGCGTAAATTTGAGAAGAAACTGGCCGGCAAGTCCAATTATGAACTCGTGAACGCGGACCAGCTCGTAATGGCGGCGGGAACCTACAGTTATCCGGCTGATGGTTCGCCGTTTGACGAAACGAGCAAGGATTACAAAGGAGAGGCAAAATGAGCGAACATATTCTTGAAGTCCGTCACCTCTCCAAGGCCTTCGGCTCCCATGCCGTCCTGAAGGATATCGACTTCACGGTGGACAAGGGAGATGTGACTTCCATCATCGGCGCCAGCGGCAGCGGGAAATCCACCCTGCTGCGGTGCATCAACCTCCTGGAGACGCTGACCACCGGGGAGATCCTCTTCCACGGCCAGGATGTGACGAAGGGTAAGATCAACCAGTCGTCCTACCGCGCCAAGGTGGGCATGGTCTTCCAAAGCTTCAACCTGTTCAGCAATATGACCGTTCTGGCCAATTGCATGATCGGGCAGCAGAAGGTGTCCGGAATCCCGAAGGAAGAAGCCCGGAAGCGGGCTATCTATTACCTGAACAAAGTCGGTATGGCGCCGTATATCAACGCCCGGCCCGATCAGATATCCGGCGGCCAGAAGCAGCGCGTAGCGATCGCACGCGCACTGTCCATGGAACCGGAAGTGCTGCTGTTTGACGAACCGACGTCCGCACTGGACCCCGAGATGGTGGGCGAAGTGCTGGATGTCATGAAATCCCTGGCAAAGGACAGGATGACCATGCTGGTTGTCACGCATGAGATGTCCTTCGCACGGGATGTCAGCAACCATGTCGTTTATATGGCAGACGGTGTAATCGAGGAGGCCGGGCCTCCGTCCGTGATCTTCACCAATCCTCAAAGCCAGCGCACCAGGGACTTCCTCAAACGCATCCTGGACACCTGACCACAAAAGACCGGCTCTGCCGGTCTTTTTGCTTGCCTGGAACCGGATGCCGTGATAAGATGTGAAAAACTGGGTGAATACTTTGGAGAGGGGAACTCTATGAGCCGGAAAAGGATTGCTGTCCTGATGGCCAGTGTCGACCGGGAATACCAGCAGGATTTTGCAGCCGGGCTTGCATCAGCCGGAGCAAAGCTGGATGTCGACATCTGCATTTTCAACAGCCAGGGTCATATGAACGTCGCCATTTCGACCAGTGATGCCGGTGAGAACCGGATCTATGATCTGGCATCCCTTTCCGAGTTTGACGGCATCATTTCCATGCCGGCGACCATGGGGAATGAGACGGCAGTGAAAAAGGTTCTCGAAACCCTGAAAGGACTGAAAGGGAAACCCCATGTGTCCATTGACGTCGTTCAGGAAGGCGCAGTGACCATCCTCTTTGACGATCGGATCAGCGTAGAGGAAATGACCGAGCACCTGATCACGGAGCACGGCGCCCGCCGGATCGCGTTTGTCAGCGGCCCCTTTAAATCCAATGTGGCCATGGACCGGGTAGATGCCTGCCGTCACGCTCTGGAAAAGCATGACCTTGTTCTGGAGGATAAACTGCTCTTCGACGGGGAATGGACCCGTGTCGGCGGACGACGGGCGGCTGAAGAAATTATCCGGATGGGCGGAGAGCTGCCTGATGCTGTGATGTGCGGAAACGACGATATGGCACTCAGTGTGATCGAATGCTTTAACGAGATCGGTATCCTGGTTCCACAGGATATTGCCGTAACCGGTTTTGACGCGCTTCGCGAGTCGGTGATGCGAGGTCTGACGACGATCTGCCGGCCGATCGACCGATCCGCCCGCAAAGCACTTGAGATTCTGACCGACTGGATCGATGGAAACGTGCCGACAGAGAAGACGGTAACGTTCTCCACGATCCCGATCTTCGGAGATACCTGCGGCTGCACGGAGACGATCGATCATATCAACGACAAGCTGCGCGCCCTGGGGACGGAGCGCTGGAACATGGAAACGATCCTGACGCGAGTCAGCATGTTCTCGAACATGATGGCCGGCGTCGGCGATGAAACGGAAGCGCGGGAGAAGATCCGCGACTTTGTCATGAGCTGGGATATCAAGGAACTGTATCTCTGTGTCGATCCTTCGATCTGCCGCGAAGCGGTTGCCCGGCGGGACGACGGTCCGTATCCGGATCAGATGCTCCTGCTCTACGGGATTCGAAACGGCAAAGAATATACGCCGCAGTATTTTCCGGTCTTTGATCTGACCCCTTCGCTTCATGATGTCCGTAAGAATTCATCCAGTCTCGTATTCTGCCCGCTCTATTACAGGGACAGGAGCTTTGGCTATGTGGCCATGGATCTGGGCAACGGAACAGGCTTCGCGCTTTATCCGGTGCTGATGCTGCTGAACGGGACACTGATGAGCCTGTACCTGCAGACAAACATTAAAAAGTCCGCCGCCACGATCGAGCGGATGGCTAATCACGATATCATGACAGGCCTGCTGAACCGCAGAGGTTATATGCAGCTGGCACCGGCGATGCTTCAGCAGGCAAGGGAAGAAGGGAAAGTCTTTGCCCTGCTCGGCGCCGATATGAACCATATGAAGGATATCAACGACCGTTTCGGTCACCTTGCAGGTGACGAAGCGATCTGCCGCATGGGCAGGGCGCTTCAGGTCGTCGAGAAGAAGGGAATGATCCCCGTCCATATCAGCGGCGACGAATTCCTTGCGTACGGTTTGCTGGATTCCCGGGAAGAGGCTGGCAGCGTGATTCCGCTGGTGAATGAGGAACTGAAGCGGATCAACCGGGAAGAACCGTGGCTCTGCGATATCAGCGCGAGCTTTGGTATCTTTGCGGAGGTGCCGGAAGAAGCCGACAGTATTGACAGCTTTATGACCCAGACTGACCGGGAAATGTACGCGGACAAAAACAGGCTCAAGTACGGCAGACGGAAAGAGGATTTTGAGAAGGAACAGAACGGAAGATAAAACAAGATCCGGGACCCAAAGCGGGTTCCGGATCTTTTCATCGGGACAATTATTCGTCAGCGTTGTTCTGTTCACGCTGTTTGGTGAATTGCTCAAACAGGGTGTCTTCAAGGGCTTCGTCAGGAGCGGTGTAGACATCGCTTCCATCTTTGTCCTGCCCGATCTTCAGGAAGAAGACTGCATCCTCTTCCTCCGGTTCAGCCAGTGCCAGGTAGACATCCCCGTCGTATTCGAGGGCATCCACAAAGATGAAGCGAACGGTTTCGCCGTCGTCACCGATCATCTCGATGATATCGCCTTCCTCCAGCGCGTTGACATCCTCTTCAGGTTCATTCGCTTCGTTGTTTCTGTTCAGTTCATCCGCCATGGTTTATCCCTCCTGTTGTTTGTTATCAAGCCACTGCTGTAAAATGACGGCAGCGGCGACCTTATCCACATACTGTTTCCTGTCGCTCCTGCTCATTCCGCCTTCGATCAGCGCATCTTCTGCGGCGACGGTGGACAGCCGTTCGTCCTGGAAGATGACACTGAGTCCTGCGGCCTCAAGCTGACGGCAGAAATCCCGGACCTTCTGAGCCTGGAATCCTTCCGTCCCGTCCATGTTGAGCGGAAGCCCCGACAGGATCCGGTTCGTGCCGTAACGATCGCAGATCGCTTTGATCTTCTGTACGTCGGGCCCCCAACCGATCCTGCGGATCACTTCCACCGGTGAAGCGATGGTACCGCTCGGATCGGATACGGCTACGCCAATCCGGACATCACCGATATCGAGACAGACAATACGCTCGTTCACACTGCACCTCTCAAAAAGAATGCCTCCGGAAAGGGAACACCGTTCCGGAGGCAATAAGACCGATCAGTCGTGATTGCTGTTTTCACTGCGGCGGGGAGGACGGCGGTTGCCACCTTCGCGACGGGTAAACTCCGGAGCGGAGTACACGATGTCGTTGCGGATCAGGTTGATCCGTCCCTGTGCGTCGATTTCGTTGACCTTGACTTCGAGCTCGTCGCCGATGTTGACCACATCTTCGACTTTTTCAACCCGCTTGTTGTCCAGCTTTGAAATGTGGATCATACCGTCCTTGCCGGGCGCGAGTTCCACAAAGGCGCCGAAGTTCATGATCCGGACGACTTTGCCGGTAAAGATATCGCCGACTTCGATGTCCTTGGCGATGCCTTCGATGATGTGGCGGGCTTTCTCCGCAGCTTCCTGGTCGGGTGTGGAGATGAAGACGCTGCCGTCGTCCTCGATGTCGATCTTGACGCCGGTCTCGGCGATAATCTTGTTGATCATCTTTCCGCCGGGTCCGATGACTTCGCGGATCTTCTCGGGATT
>JAEEGL013478235.1_pt1 | contig 18528 bp, 19 predicted proteins | sample 9134231 | NCBI WGS metagenome assembly JAEEGL01 (sample SAMN16246548, study PRJNA631951) | gut metagenome | biome: gut microbiome; feature: rumen; material: fiber-attached | host: Bos | place: Iran: Karaj | collected 2018-10 | reverse complement strand
CTACGTGGAGATGGACGAGCTTTTGGCTGAGTCCGACTTCATCAGCGTCCATGCCCCCGCGGTGGACGGCGGCGCCATCATCAACGCCGACACCATCGCCAAAATGAAGGACGGCGTGTGCATCATCAACACCAGCCGCGGCGCCAACCTGGACGAGGACGCCCTCTTGGCCGCTCTGGAGTCCGGCAAGGTCCGGGCTGCAGGTCTCGATGTGTATGCCTCCGAGCCCGCCCAAAACAAGGCTCTCTACAGCCACCCCATGGTGTCCTGCACACCCCATATCGGCGCCTCCACCGTCGAAGCCCAGAAGCGCATCGGCCAGGAGATCGTGGACATCATCACCAAGCAGTTTGATCTGTAAACAAAACCACACAAAAGCTCCCCTGCGAAAGTGCAGGGGAGCTTTTTGATGCGCTGCGTTACTTTTTCTTGGCAGGCTTTTCTGACTCGGCGTCGGAGAACATATCGTCCTTGACCTCCACCTCGTCCTTGTAATCGGAAAAGTCGAAGGCGCCTTGGGGCATGGAGGGGCGGACGGGGTTCTGTTTCGCCGCCTTGGAGTTCTGCTGCTGAGCCTTCTTGTCCGTCATGCGGTTGATGAATAAGAACAGACCGAAGACGATGACCATAGACACGCCCAAGCCGACAAAGTTCATGATGCGGGCGGTCCTGTAGGGGATAAAGCCCAGGGATGCATACTTCTCTTGCAAGGCGGTTTCGCTACGGACATACTTCACAGGCAGAGGATCGCCTTGCGCCGGAGCGCAGAGGCTGCCGCCGCTGTTTTCCGTCTGGACGATGAGCGATTGCATTTCCTCCGTGTCATGCTCCTCGCCGGCCGGATGCACTTGACCGTCGGCGCCCAGATAGTCCGCCGTAAACTCATAGTAATTGGTTTGGACATAGGCTTCCTTCTCCACAAAATTGAAGAAAGCCATCAAAAGCACCACAACGATCATGACGGCATACAGGATGCGCAGCCATTTCTTGTAGGTAGGGATCTTGTCCTTTTTGATGTTTTCCGTGCTCAGGAGTTTTCCTTTGCCTGTGATCACGGGGATGGCCAGGACGCCGGCCACAAACAGCATCAACAGAGAGAAAAACATGGTTTCAGCCTCCTTTACAGTTTTTTCAATTTAGCGCCCTGTCGGGAATCCTCGATGGCGTAGCCAAGACCCTTGAGCTGCTCCCGGATCTCGTCGGCCCGGGCGTAGTTCTTGGCCTTGCGGGCAGCCTGCCTCTCGTCCAGCAGGGCAAGGACTTCCGCAGGAAACTCGTCGCCTGCCTTGCGGGGCAAGAGACCCAGCACGTCCATCAGCTCTGAATACAGGGAGGAAGTGGCATCCACAGCTTTCTTCGTCCGAGGCACGCTTACGAAGGTGTTGGCGGCACGGGCCAGATCGAACAGTACGCCCAGGGCGTCTGCTGTGTTGAGATCGTCATCCATGGCCTCGTTGAACCGAGTACGATAGCTCTCCAGCGTGTCCAGGAAGGCTTGTTCGTCCTCAGCAGCTTCCGGGGCGATGGGCGCTTCCTTCAGCCGATCCAGGGCCGTGCGGAGCCGTTGCAGGGCCACGGCGGCCTGCTGGATCAAATCGCGGGAAAAGTTGATGGGGTTGCGGTACTGGACGCTGAGCATAAACAGCCGCACCACATCCAGATCATATTCCTTGGCGATGTCCCGGACGGTGAAGAAGTTTCCCAGGGACTTGCTCATCTTCTGGTTGTCCACGTTGATGAAGCCGTTGTGCATCCAATAATGGGCGAAAGGTTTGCCCGTGGCGGCCTCGGATTGAGCAATTTCGTTCTCGTGATGAGGGAAGATCAAATCCTGTCCGCCACCGTGGATGTCAAAGCTCTGGCCCAGAATGGACATGCTCATGGCCGAGCACTCTATGTGCCAGCCGGGACGTCCCATGCCCCAGGGAGAGGGCCAGGCAGGCTCGCCGGGCTTTTGTCCTTTCCAAAGAGCAAAGTCCATGGGGTCCTTTTTTTGCTCGGTGGGATCCACACGTGCACCCATCTCAAGATCGTCGATGTTCTGGCCGGAGAGCTTGCCGTAGCCGGGCCAGCTGCGCACGGAGAAATATACGTCGCCGTTGGGCGTGGGATAGGCATGGCCCTTCTCCACCAGGGTCTGGACCAGGTCGATGATGTCCTGGATGTGCTCGGTGGCCCGGGGATTCACCGTGGCCCGCTTGACACCCAGGGCGTCGGCGTCCTTGTAATACTCCTGGATAAATCGGTCGCCCAACTCTTTGACGGTGATGCCTTCCTCGTTGGCGCGGCGGATCATTTTATCGTCGATATCGGTGAAGTTCTGCACGAAGGTCACCTGGTAGCCCCGATACTCAAGGTACCGGCGCAGGGTGTCGAACACGATGAAGGGACGGGCGTTGCCGATATGGAAAAAGTTGTAGACAGTGGGGCCGCAGGCATACATGGAGACTTTGCCCTCCTTCAACGGCACGAACAGCTCTTTTTTACGGGACATGGTGTTGTAGATGTACATGAATGACTCCCTTCCTGTCTCAAAAGAAAGCAGCCGGCTCGGCTGATCTCCCTTTCAAACTGTCAAATTTAGAAAATTATATGAAATTATCATGATGTTGTCAATCCGAATTTGACTTATAGCGGGAAGGATAGTACAATACACTATAGACGATGCATGACGAGCGGCAAAGGGCCGCCGATCTATACGGTGAGAAAATTTTTATATGAAGGAGTTTTGGATGAGACGAAGGATCATTTCACTGCTTTTCGCGGTTTTGCTTTTACTGCCGGGAGCGTTTTCTATGGCGGACTCCAAGCCAAGCGCGACGATTACCTTTGACGACGTGCGGGGCAACGTGGGCGACACGGTGACGGCTACGCTGAACATCGACATCGTGACGACGAAGGTGGGGCAGGCCATGGACTCCATCCAGTTCATACTGACTTATGACAGCGCGGCACTGGAGTTTGTGGACATCAAAGAGTTGTCCCAGAACAGCATTCAAATCCTGGGCGCGGATTACATATGCAATGTGAACAGCAAAACCGGAAAGGTGGCCTTTGCCGCCGCTTCTGCTGACGGCGCCACCGGCAGCGGCGTGATGATGCATGTCAGATTCAAGATCCTGTCTGCGGCAAGTACGGTGTTGACGCTTAGGAACTTTGGCTATTCCTTTGTGACCCAGAGCGGCACACAGGATCGTTATCAGGGCGGCATCGTGAATCTGGGCCGTATCACCGGCCAAAGCGTTCCGACCACGATCGCTCCGGCATCCCCTGCGTCCACGGATCCTCTTGGTACTCAGGCGCCTACAAATACCAGCGTACCCACCAATGAACCTCGCTTCCCTGTGACAGAGATCACCGCCGCTCCGGGAGCGAACCCGACTGAGGCGCCGGAGAAATCGGATAACGATGTCCTTGCGTATATCGTGTTCGTGCTGTTCATCGTGGTGGCGATCCTAATTTGCGTGGTTTTGACGTTAATGATCGTGCGCCGTGGCAAAAACAAGGCCCGCGTGGACTACTATGAGGATGATGAAGATGACGAGCCCGAACCGCTGATGGAACCAGCGGAGAAAAGGCACAACAAAGGCAAGCGTTCAAAGAAGATGGACATCGAGGATGAAGAGGAAGAGATGCCCATCCATATCGTTCGCCGAAAAAAGAAATAGAAAAAATACAGCAGAAAGGTGACGGCTCAAGGACCGTCCCTTTGCTTTAGCGGGAACAGTTACGGATCAGGAGTTTTTTACGGTGATGCCGTCAGTGAACAGGTGAACATCTCCGTTGCTTGTGCATAGGGCCTTGACACCTAGCGTGTTCAGGGCGTCCATGGTTTTAGCATCAGCGGGATTCTTTTCCGAGTCTGTAACGATAGCGTATTGAGGAAGGGACAGCCCCAGCAAAGCCGACACGTTCTTCTGCCATTTGCCGTGGCAGGGGAACTTGATGATATTGCAGCCCAGCTCATAACCCCCGTAACAGAGATCCTTCATCCATGCGCCTTCCGCGTCGGCCATAAACAACAGTCGGATCTGCCCGAAGGTAATCGCTGTTACAAGAGACATCTGGTTGTCATTCCCCTTGTCCGGGTTATAGGTCTTTGTAGAAGTCCATATGGTGAAGGAAGCGCGGCCAAGATCAAAGGAGATGTCGTTCGAGAGACGCTCGACGGGTATGGCGCCGTCTCGCAAAGCAGCGATCATGTTTTCGTAATATTCGCTTTCCCGTTCATAATCCGGAAGGATCACTTTCTCGATGGGGAAAGCGGCGGCCACCTCGCCAAAACCGCCTATATGATCCTTGTCGAAGTGGGTCAGGATCACCAGATCCAGCTTTTCCACCTGCCGCTCTTTCAGTTTGCGGATGATATCGTTCCCATCATCCGTCTCACCTGTGTCTATCAGCACATGGCAGCCATCAAAGGAAAGCAGTGAACAATCCGCCTTTCCTATAGAAAAGGTGTCAATATCCATGCCGCTTACGGGGGCAGGGGAGCATCCCAACAGGGTCGCCAAGCATAAAATAATTGAAAGTATGGATTTCATATTTAGGATTGTACATGAAATCGCCAGGATTGGCAAGTGAAATGGCGGTGAAATTTTCATACATGAAAAATTCATATCCGGTTTATGGACGGTGGGCGCCCATGATGATATACTATGCAAGAAAATAAAACAGGAGGCATACCATGGAAGAATACAGCAGGACTGATGCCAGAGCGTATATCGCCGACAAGTTTGCAAAGCAGGGAGATTTCAGCATCCTCCCCAAGGATGTGTTTGAAAAGATGCTGGATACAGTGATGGACCTGGATGAAGCGTTTATGGACCAAGCCGGCGTGAATGACGGGGCGGTGTACGACGATGATAAAGCTTTTGAATATATGATGGGCGAGCTGCAGACGGCTTTCCCGGAGCAGAAGATGTACGCCATGCGGTTCGTGGAGGATTACATGGAATATGACGAGGCGTATCTGGAGAGCGTAGGCCTCATTGATTGGGAATGATACAGCAAGGGGAGATTGCATGAGGCCCCTAAAACGGTTGGGCGTATTCGACAGCGGCCTGGGCGGCTTGACCGTCCTGAATGAAATATGCAAATACAACAAGGGATTGGACGTGATCTATTTTGGAGATACCGCCCGTGTTCCCTATGGCTCCCGAACGGTGGAGACCATCACACGCTACGCGGAGCAGGATGTGCGTTTTCTTTTGTCCCAGGACGTGGATGCCATCCTGATCGCCTGCGGCACGGTGAGCACCAACTGTTTGCCCGCGCTGAAAAAGAGCTTCTCCTTGCCCATCGTAGGCGTGATCGATGCCGGATGTCAAGCCGCTCTGAAGGTTTCCTGTACTCGGCGCATCGGCGTCATCGGCACAAGAGCCACCATCAATTCTCGAGCCTACGAGCGGCGGATTCACGAGCTGTGTCCCGAGGCGCAAACCTGGGGCGTGGAGTGCCCCCTGTTTGTGCCGCTGATCGAAAACGGATTCGTACCGGACGATCCTATTACGGAGATGACGGTGGAACGGTATCTTTCCGCGTTCAATGGGACGAATGTGGATGCCATTATCATGGGCTGTACGCATTACCCGTTTTTGGCGCACACTCTGGAAAAGTATATGCCCGAAGTCACGTTCATCAACGTAGGCAAGGCGCTTTCCTTCGAACTGAAGGAACATTTTGAACTGCCCCAGACGGGGACGCCCAACAGGGTATCCTATTTTGTTAGCGATGAGGACACTGGTTTTCTTCAAATTGCCCGGCAGTATCTGGACGCGGTATCGGCCCAAAATGTGAAGAAAGTCAATATAGATCAATTCTAAAGCGCATAGCTCCCTAACCTGCCGCATAAACATGAGCAAACGGCAGGGAGCGGAGAAAGCGCATGAAGGAAGATCGAAAGGAAAGATCCTGTTTGTATGGGCGTTACATGGTGGAGAGAGGGGCAACGGTGCGGGAAACCGCGCGCGTCTTCGACATCTCTAAATCCACGGTTCACAAGCTGGTCACGGGTCGACTCAAGCAGGCCGATCCAGCTCTATACGCAAAGGTAAGGGAAGTGCTGGACACCAATAAAGCGGAGCGTCATATCCGAGGAGGATTGGCTACGCGGGAAAAGTATCTACACGACCGTGAGCCATAGGCATAGCAAAACGGGGCATCTGCAAAGACGCCCCGTTCATATGTCCTTTGGTCGACGTTTTATCTTTCCGTGCAGGCTACGCAGGCAGCATACACCCGGTATGCTCCTGCTTTTTTGAGCGTGCAGGCGCATTCGCTGAGGGTGGAACCTGTGGTGACCACATCGTCGATGAGCACGATGGACCGTCCCTTGCATTCCGGCGCAGCCTGAAAGGCCCCTTTCAAATTTCTGCGGCGCTGTTTGCCCAAAAGCTTCTTCTGCTGGGGAGTGGACTTGATGCGGACAAGGAGATCCTGACAAATGGGGATCCCATAGCGGGAGGAGACATATTCAGCCAGCAAAAAGCTTTGATTGTAGGTACGTTGATATTGTCGTCGCCAATGAAGCGGCACAGGGAGCAGCAGCTCAGCATGCCATTCTTCGGGGATGGAGATAAACTGGGCCAAAAATGGTGTATAATCGCGCCGCTCCTTAGCTTTGAATCGGAAGAAGACATGGCTCAACTCATCACAATATTGCAATCCGGCGCTTAATCCGTCCAAACCCTCCGGCGGAGCGGGGGAGATGGCCAGTTTCAACAAACGGCGGCAATTTTCGCACAGGCCATCCTCGTCCATGGGGCATTCTGTTTCACAAAGATAGCATCTGTGAGGCGGCGGACTCGCCAACGACAACAGCAATTCCTTCGTACGGTTCATCGTTTCAAAGCTCCTGCAAACGAACGGAGAGGGAGGTATATCGGCGGCGGGATTGAACGGTGCGCACCATGCGCGCCACGGTTTCCCTGTGGCCTAGGATATAGACCAGTCCCTTTGCGCGTGTGACGGCTGTATAAAGCAGGTTCCGGTTCAACAGCATGGCTGGACCACCCGCCAGCGGCAGGAGCACCGTGGGGAACTCACTGCCCTGACTTTTGTGTATGCTGATGCAGTAGGCAAGATCCAGCTCGTCGCTTTGTGTGAAGCTGTACTCCGCCATCCGTCCATCGTCAAAGAGTACATGCATGGTTTTATTGGCGTTGTCCAACCGATACAGGGTGCCCAGATCGCCGTTAAAAACGCCCGCTCCCTCCAGAAAAGCGCCTGCGGCCTCCTGTCTATGCCAACTGATCTTATAATCATTCTTGATCTGCATGATCTTGTCGCCCTGGCGGAACAGGGTCTCGCCAAAAGCATGTTCAGGCTTGTCATCCCCATAAGGATTCAATGCGGCCTGAAGCACTCGGTTCAGGTTTTCCACGCCAAGCAACCCCTTTTTCATGGGAGAAAGGACCTGCACATCCATCACAGGCTCCGAAGTGTTCAGCCTGGCGCATTCCCGTTGACACAGTTCTTTTACGCGATTCAGGATGATTTCCGGGGGCATGATCTCCTCAAAAATGAAGTCGGATTCTTCTTCACTCAGGATGGGCATCTGCCCTTGATTGATCCGATGAGCGTTGGTAATGATTCGGCTTTTGGATGCCTGGCGAAAGATCTGGGTGAGCCGGATGACCGGTAGTCGCCCGCTGTCCATGCAATCGCGCAGAACGTCGCCACAGCCCACGGGGGGAAGCTGATCGGCGTCGCCCACCAAAAGCAGACGCGTACCCCTCGGCAGGGCGGATACTAGGGCGTTCATGAGGGGCACATCCACCATGCTCATCTCGTCCACGATCACAAGATCATAGATCAGGGGATTGTCCTTGTTGCGAACGAAACCTTCCTGGGGGTTGTATTCAAGGAGTCGATGGATAGTGCGGGCATCGACGCCGGTGGCCTCCGTCATGCGCTTGGCGGCGCGGCCTGTGGGCGCTGCCAGGGCAAATGTCATGCCCATGCCGGAGAAAGCATGGGTTATGCAGCGGATGATGGTGGTTTTCCCGGTGCCCGGACCGCCGGTGACGATCATAACTCCGGCATCCAGCGCACGGGTCACCGCCGTTCGCTGGCTTTCAGACAGGGACAAACCCAATTCCTGCTCGTACTGGGGAACATCCCAGAACGGATTGGCGACGGGGGGCTCGCTGAGCTCGATCAGCTTTCGGGCGATGGAGGATTCCATGCGAGCAACAAAGGGCTGAAAAATCCCCTGGTGCTCACCGACAGACTCCTCCACCAAAGTCCCTTCCTGGATCATGGCATCCACAGCATCGGAAATGAGCTCACTGTTCACAGCCAAAAGGCCGCTGGCTTTTTGGACCAGTTTGTCGTAGGGTAGATAGGTATGCCCATATTCGGTGCGGGCGTCCTGCAGGGCATATTTGATGCCCGCGAACAGACGTGCGGCGGAGTTGGTTTCGAACCCGGCCACGCGCTGCGCAATGGCGTCCGCGGTCATAAAGCCGATGCCGTCGATATCGTCAATGAGCTGATACGGATTCTCCTGAACCTTGGCCAGGGCCAGATCCCCATAGGTTTTGAACATGCGGTAAGCTTGGTTCACGGTGATCCCATAAGGCGCAAGGGCCATCAGGATATCGCGCATGGAACGATTTTCATTGAAGGAGCCGGTGATCATCTCCAGCTTTTTGCGACCGATGCCGGAGATCTCCAGCAGACGTTCGGGCTCCTTCTCCATGATGTGCAACGTATCCATACCGAAGCGATCGACGATGAGATGAGCCATGGCAGGGCCTATTCCCTTGATGGTGCCGCCGGCCAGATAGTTTTCAATGGCGATCTGCGTGGAGGGGGCCAGGGTCTCAGCATAGGCGACGAGGAATTGCTGACCATATTTCGGATGATATTTCAATGAACCTTCCGCTCGCAGATGCTCCCCGGGGGAGGCAAGAGGCAGCGTGCCGCAGAGGGTCATGTCTCCCTCCGCCCCGTCGGTGCGCAAAGAAAGAACGGTGTACCCGTTATCAGCGTTGCGGAATATGATCCTGTCGACGATGCCGGTGATCTCCATGTCACTCTATTAGCTGAAGCAACGTCCCAGCCAGAGAGGCCGCCAGATAGCAGGCGGCCAGGATGGCGGCGTATGTCTTGATGCCCCGTTTGCCCCGCAGCAGGGCCAGGATGCCAAGTCCTGCTGCGGATGAAAGACCCGCCACCACTGCGCCGAAGCTGATGAGATCAGAAAGGTACAGCTCCACCAAAACTACGGACACGGCGCAGTTGGGGATAAAGCCAAACAGCGCAGCCAGAAAGGGCTGGAAAAACCCGCTGAGCAGGAAACGCTGGATGCTCTCCTTGGGCACGTTGTCCATAACGAAAGTCAGCACGATGGACACGATGAACAGGGCCGACCAGACCTCCAGCGTGCGCTTGAAGGCTTCCCACAGCAGCTCGCCCGTGGTGCTTTCCTTGATATGACACTCGTGTTCGATGTTCTTTTTGGCGAAACTCAGATGTTGTTTCTCCCGCTTCCACAGGAAATCCACGACATAGCCTGCCGCCACCGCCAGGACGATTTTCACGAGCAGCAGCTTCCAGATGACCGGCAGAGCACTGCGGTGGGACAGCAGCACGGGCAACGCCTCATCCGAGGTGGACAAGAACACAGCGATCAGCGTGCCTGCCGTAACGATGCCTCCATTGAAGAGATGGGCGCAGGACACGCTGAACCCGCACTGGGGTACGCAGCCGATGAGAGCGCCCCACAGGGGGCCGGTCTTCTCGGCCCGTTCCACCCGCCGAAGGAACTTTTCCCCGGCCCGATGCTCCAGATATTCTATGAAGAAAAAGGTCAAAAACAGGATGGGAAACAGGATCAGACAATCCTCATAGAACACATCCCATACCAGTTCCAAAAACGCCATACGGTATCCTTTCAAAATATGCCCGCCGGTCGAAGGCGGGCACGGTATCTTTTCGGCTTATCAGAAGACCAGCTTGCTTTCGATATACGCCTTGAGCTCGCCGATAGGCAAGCGCACCTGCTCCATGGTGTCCCGATCCCTCACCGTGACGCAGCCGTCATTTTCGGAGTCGAAATCATAGGTGATGCACATGGGCGTGCCGATCTCGTCCTCCCGGCGATAGCGCTTGCCGATGGAGCCGGTCTCGTCGTAATCCACAGGAAAGTACTTGGAAAGCTCCGCATGGATGTCCAGAGCCTGTGCCCCCAGTTTCTTGCTCAGCGGCAGGACGGCGGCCTTGAAGGGAGCAAGAGCAGGGTGGAGATGGAGCACCACGCGCATGTCGCCCTTGTCCAGCTCCTGCTCCTCGTAGGCGTTGCACAGTATGGCCAGGAAGGTGCGCTCTACGCCCAGAGAAGGTTCAATGACGTAGGGAATGTAGCGGGCGTTCTTCTCGGTGTCGAAGTAGCTCAGATCCTTGCCGGAGGTGTTCTGATGCTGGGTCAGGTCGTAATCGGTCCTGTCAGCTACGCCCCAGAGCTCGCCCCAGCCAAAGGGGAAGCGGAACTCGAAATCCGTGGTGGCCTTGGAATAGAAGCACAGCTCCTCGGGATCATGGTCCCGGAGGCGGAGGTTCTCGTCCTTGATGCCCAGGGACAGGAGGAAGTTGTGGCAGGAGGAACGCCAGTAGTCAAACCACTTAAGGTCGGTGCCCGGCTCGCAGAAGAACTCCAGCTCCATCTGCTCGAATTCCCGGACCCGGAAGATGAAGTTGCCCGGCGTGATCTCGTTGCGGAAGGACTTGCCGATCTGACCGATGCCGAAGGGCAGCTTCTTTCGTGTGGTCCGCTGAACGTTGGCAAAATTGACGAAGATGCCCTGAGCCGTTTCAGGCCGCAGATACACGGTGTTCTTGGCATCTTCCGTGACGCCCTGAAAGGTCTTGAACATCAGGTTGAACTGGCGGATGTCCGTGAAGTTGTGCTTGCCGCAGGAAGGGCAGGGAATGGCGTTGGTTTCGATGAAGTCCTTCATTTCTGCCTGGGTGAAGGCGTCTAGGGGCTTTGCCAGGGTAACGCTGTGTTCGGTTGCCCAATCCTCGATGAGCTTATCCGCGCGGAACCGCTCCTTGCACTCCCGGCAGTCCATCAGCGGGTCGGCAAAGCCGCCCAGATGTCCTGAAGCCTGCCAGGTCTGGGGATTCATCAGGATAGCCGCATCCAGCCCCACGTTGTAGGGACTCTCCTGGACGAATTTTTTCCACCATGCCTTCTTGATGTTGTTCTTCAGCTCAACGCCCAAGGGGCCGTAATCCCATGTGTTGGCGAGCCCGCCGTAGATCTCGCTGCCCGCAAATATGAAGCCCCTGCCCTTGCACAGGGAAACCAGTTTATCCATAGTCAATTCGCTCATTTTTGCCCTCCTTCTTGCCTGGGCACAGTATTCCTTTCCATTATATGCGGGAAGCCCGATTTGTCAAGAAAAACGACGGATGCACAAACTGCCGATAAAGAACGTACTATGATGTATACGGGCGGATCCAACACCCGAAAAAAGGAGGTACAGGATATGAACTTTGGTAACAACAACATGATGTGGGTCCTGGTGCTTTTGCTCATCCTGGGCGAAGGCAACAACGGTAATGGCTGCGCCAGCTGCGACACCCTGATCTGGCTGCTGCTGCTCTCTCGCTACTGCGGAAATGACGACAACATGGGCTGTGGCTGTGGCTGCGGTTCCTCCAACACCATCGGCCGGGGTTGTGGCGTCTGAGATCACGAAGGTATAGTCCGGCAGAATTGATTTATGCGCCTTCCTGTGGTATACTTCCCGTATAGCACAGGAAGGTTGTTGGTTATGCTGATTGAAACAAAGGATCCTCGGGTGATCGTCGGTTTGTCCGGTGGCGTGGACAGTGCCGTCGCAGCCTTGCTTCTCAAGGAGCAAGGCTATGATGTTGCGGGCGTGTTCATGCGCAACTGGGAGGATCTGGACGGCTCCTGCCCGGCGGAGGAGGACTTCGAGGATGTGCGTCGGGTCAGCGAGGCGCTGGACATCCCCTATTATACGGTCAACTTCACCCGGGACTATCAGGAGCGGGTCTTTTCCTATTTTCTATCCGAATATGAGGCAGGTCGCACGCCCAACCCGGACATCCTCTGCAACACGGAGATCAAGTTCAAGGCCTTTCTGGACTTTGCACTGAAGTCCGGCGCGGACAATCTGGCCACAGGCCACTATGCGCGGCTGAATCGTGGCGATTGTGGCGTTCGCTTGTTGAAGGGGATGGATGGGGGAAAGGACCAGACCTATTTTTTGGCGGGCCTCACGCACAAGCAGCTCCAAAGAACCTTGTTCCCCATCGGCGCCTTGCAGAAACGGGAGGTCCGAGAGCTGGCGAGGAAATACTCTCTGCCTGTGGCTGAAAAGAAGGACTCTACCGGCATCTGTTTCATTGGTGAACGGAACTTCAAAAAGTTTCTCATGAACTATCTTCCGGCTCGCCCCGGAGACATGGTGGACGAGCATGGCCGGAGGATTGGTCGTCATGATGGGCTAATGTACTATACTCTGGGGCAGAGGCGAGGCCTGGGGATCGGCGGACGCAGCGACGGCAGCGGCGAAAGCTGGTTCGTCATTGGCAAGGATCTGCAGCGAAACCTTCTCATCGTCCAGCAGGGAGAACACGAGGAGCTGTATTCTCTGTCGCTCACTGTGGACAAGCTCAACATCATACCGCAGGAAGACCTGCCTCACAGCTTTTACTGCACAGCCAAGTTTCGATATCGCCAGCCGGATCAACCGGTACATGTGGAGTTGAGAGACGGCGGCGCTTTTGTGCGTTTTGAGACCCCTCAGCGGGCGGTGACGCCAGGGCAGTGGTGCGTGCTGTATCGTGGGGAGGAGTGTCTGGGCGGCGGTGCCATCGAGATCACGGAGCCCCTCAAGAGGATCAGGGTATGATACACCTGGACGAAAGACTTCGTTGCGCCTTCGATCTTCTACAAGGGGCGAAAAGTGTGGCTGATATCGGATGCGATCATGGGAAGCTAAGTGCGGCCCTGCTGCTGAACGGCGGATGCGCCCGGGTGATCGCTGGAGATATCAGCCCGGACTGCCTGCAAAAGACCAGCAGGCTCATTGAACGCTTCGCCCTGAAAGACAGGGCTGAGGTCCGCCTTGGCAGCGGTCTTGCCATTCTCGCCCCCGGCGAATGTGACGCCGTGGCCATTCTGGGTATGGGCGGGGAGCTGGTGATAGAAATTTTGGAAGCATCGCCCGCAGTGGCTGAAAGCCTGGATCGGCTGGTGCTTCAGCCTATGTCCGGCATCGACAAGCTGCGCCGATGGTTGTATGAGAACCGCTACCATGTGAAGGCGGACCGGCTGGTGCCCGCAGGCAGGCGGTGGTATCAGGTGATTTGTGTACAGAAGAGGGAAGATATCGATTCTTGGCCGGAGCGTTTTCCCGAGGAATGCTATCTGGTGGGGTACAGGTCTTTCCGGGATAAGGATGAACGGCTTGGCGATTACTGCAAGGCGCAATTACGTAAACGGCATCTTTTGATAAAACAGGCTGCCGGAGCGGCGGGCGAGACAAAGCTTGTCCGAGAAGCAGGACAGCTGGAACGGATCATGGAGGAGATAGAGCTATGGATTTGAAAGAGTTTTGTTCCCGCATGGAACAAATCGCGCCCCGTGCCCTAGCGCTGGACTTTGACAATGTGGGTCTTTTGGTGGAGCCGGATCACACCGAGATCAGGAAGGTCCTTCTGGCTTTGGATTGCACGAGCATCACAGCGCAGGAAGCCATAGACCTGGGTGTGGATCTGTTGGTGACCCATCATCCCCAGTTTTTTCATGGGGTGAAGAGCATCGGCTTCTCTTCGCCCATCACTGGAGCGGCGGCGTTGCTCCTGCGACACGGTATCGGTCATTTTGCCGCTCACACCAATCTGGACGCAACGGAAGGTGGGGTGAACGATACGCTGGCGTACTTGCTTGCCCTCACCGATGTTCATTCCATCCCGCCGGAGAACATAGGCCGTATTGGCGTTCTGCCGTCGCCCCTAAAGCTTTCCGCCCTGGTGAAAGAGTGCAACCGAGTCCTCGACAGCCATGGAGTCTACACGGGCGATCCGGATCGGATCGTCTCCCGCGTGGCGGTGCTGGGCGGCGCAGGCGGCGGCGATATCGGATATGCACAGGAAGCAGGCGCGGAAGCATACCTCACCGGGGAAGCTAAGCACAGTCAGATCCTGGAGGCAAGGGAGAGGGATCTGCCCCTCATTCTTTGCGGCCACTACGAAACGGAGAAGGTCGTTCTGAAATCTTTGTTGGACCGTTTACAAATCCTTGCGCCTGATGTACAATATCATATAACACTTCGGGAGAAAGCGCCTTTGCTGTTCTCCTGAAAGGAGGTAACCCTATGACGAAGTTGGAATACTTGCTCATGTATCAAAAGGCCGACCTGAAGAAGCAGCAGTTGGAGAACAATCTGCGCACCACGGAGAGCCGCCAGAAGCTGAACAAGATCACGAAGCTCCTTCGAGAGCAGCAGACGACCATCCAAAAATTGAGCGATGATGCAGACGCGCAGCAGAACACGCTGACCAAACTCATGGCCCAACAGGAAGGGATCGTCCATGAGTTGGATTTGAATCACTCCGAAATGGAGACGCTCGAAGCGGATGACATGGTGACGGCCGAGGAGCTAACAGAGTTTCGGCAGGACGTGGAACGGCTCAATCGGGAGCTTTCCCGGTTGGAGAAGGATGTGAAGGCGCTGCTCGATCAACTGGAGAAAACGTCGGCAGAATATCAGAAAGCCCGTTCTCTGGGCGGACGCGCCAAGAAGGAATATGACCGCCTCAAAGCCGTTTGCGAGGTGGAGAGAACGGAAGGCGCAGCCGATATCACAGCGGCCACCAAGGAAATGGAGACGGTAGAACGGCAGGTGGATCCGACTTTCCTCGCAAAATACAAGCGTGCCAGGGTTCACCACAGCCAGCCGGTGGTCCCCGTGGTGAACGAGAAGTGCAGCGGCTGCAACATGTCCCTGCCCATGGCCGTCATCAAGAAGCTCTCGAGCCAGGAGACGGTTTTGGAGTGCGAGAATTGCGGCAGGGTGCTGTATTATCAGCGATAGACATCTTTTGTAACGAGTAAGCAAGACGATTGCGGCCTCTTCGGGAGGCTGAGGAAAGTCCGAGCACCACAGGGCAGAGTGCCGGGTAACACCCGGCGATGGCGACATCAGGGAAAGTGCAACAGAAAGGTACCGCCTTCTTCGGAAGGTAAGGATGGAAAGGCGAGGTAAGAGCTCACCGGCGATCCGGCGACGGATCGGCCGTGTAAACCCCACTCGGTGCAAGATTGGAATGGGAGCATTTAACAGCGGCCCGCTGCGCTCCTGATAATCGCATGAGCCGTTTGGCAACAGGCGGCCTTAGATAGATAATCGTCCGCGGGGCAACCCGTGACAGAACTCGGCTTACTGCTTGCTCGTTACAATTTATTTTATTCAGAACGGCGACGCTGAAAACATCCATGAACGTTGGCATTTCCACAGCAAGCATATTCAACAAGGCCATGGTGGAGGACATTCCCGCCATGCTGTCCCCCATGGGCTGTCGCCTGATCGAGGTGTTTTTGAACACCTTCAGCGAGTATCGCCCGGAATTTGCGGGCCTGCTGCGCCAGCGGATCGACGACGCAGGGCTGCGGGTCTACAGCGTCCACCCCATGAGCAACCAGTTCGAGGCTCAGCTCTTTTCCATCCATCCCCGGCAGAAGGCCGACGCCTTCTCGGTGTACCGGGAGGCTTTGAACGCGGGCCGCATCCTGGGCGCCACCCACTACGTGATGCACGGCTCGCCCCACCTGGGCGGCACCGCCAAGAATTTGGAGTTGGAACGTATCACGCCGATCTTTCGGGAGCTGCTGGACACGGCGGCGGAGTACGGGATCACCCTTTGCCTGGAGAATGTAAGCTGGTGCTTCTTTCACGCGCCCGCCTTCGGACGGGAGCTGAAGGAACGGTTGAGGGATCATCGGCTGAAATTCGTGCTGGACGTGAAGCAGGCCGTTCGCTGCGGCGAGGACCCCTTCTCCTTCGTGGAGGCGGTGGGGGAGGATCTGGAGAATTGGCACCTGTGCGACTATGCCTTCGACGAGACCGGGAAGCTGTCGCTGAAGATGCCGGGGAAGGGCCAATGCGATTTCAAGGCCCTCGGCGCGGCCATGGTGCGCAAGGGATATAGGGGACCGGCGTTCATCGAGGTCTACAGCGATATGTATATCCAAATGGATGAACTCAAAGCGTCCTTTGATCACCTTCGGACTATTTTATCCACTCTTTGAAAACGTACATCCTGTAAATGACGAAAAACGGCAAGACCAAGCAAATAAAGGGAGTGGACGTCGTCATCATCCTGTTGGTGACGGTGCTGCTCCTTTTTGGCCTTGTGACATTGCTGAACGTGATGTCCGATCCCTTTGACGGCACGGAAGTGGGTCTGGAGGGGTTCTTAAGTCGGATGAATATGGAATACTTTAACCGGCAGTTGGTGAGCATCCTCATCTCTCTCGCGGTCGCCGTTCCCATTGCTTTCCTCGATTACGACAAATACAAGCCTTTTGTCAAGACGGCGTACCTGTTGGCCTGCGCACTGCTCGTTCTTCTGCTGGTGGTCAAGGTGAACACCCGGGGCGTGTTTGGCTGGTATAAGATAGGCACCTCTCGTTCCTTCCAGCCGTCGGAGGTCAGCAAGGTGGTGCTGTTGGTGGCTTTGTCCAAGTACGTATCGGAAGCCTATGACCGGCGTGGTCATTTCAACAACTTCTGGGACGTGCTGCAGGCGGTGGTCATTTTCGCCGTTCCTTTCGGCCTTGTGATGATGCAGCCTGATTTCGGCACAGCCATGGTCTTTGCCGTCATCTTCATCGGCGTGGTCTTTGCAGCTCGAATCAGCTGGCTGTATATCTTGGGCGGCGGCGCGGCCGTGGTGGTCAGTCTGCCGCTCATATACCGGTATCTGCTGACCCGGGACCAAAAGGCTCGCATCCGGGTGTTCCTGGATCCCACGCTGGATCTGGAGGGGGACGGCTACAATGTGCTCAAGTCCAAGGAGCTGGTGGGCTCCGGCGGCTTGTTTGGCAAGGGGTACTTTTCACCGGGCACCCTGGCCCAGAAAAAATACGTGCCGGAACGGCAAACGGACTTTATTTTCTCCAGCATCGCCGAAGGGTTGGGGTTTGTTGGGGCGGCTGTCCTGATACTTCTGTTCTTCTTGCTGCTGCTGCGCATTCTGTTGGTGGCGCGACGTTCCAAAGATATGTTCGGCCGATGCCTGTGCGTAGGCACGGTGGCCATGATGGGCTTCCACGTGTTTGAGAACATTGGAATGAACATGGGCCTCATGCCCGTGACCGGTATACCGCTGCCCCTCATCAGCTATGGGGGCAGCAATATCATGGCTACGCTCATCACCATCGCCATCGTGCTGTCGGTCAACTACCGCGCGTATAACCGAGGGCAGATCACATGATAACGAGACTGCTGACGATGAGCGATCAGGCGCAGGCTAAGGCTCTTTGGCTGAATACCTTCGACGATCCGCCTGCTTTTGTGGATTGGTTCTTTGAGAACCGGTATCATCCGGAGTGGTCCGTCGGGGTGTTCGACGGATCGGATTTGATTTCGGTCGTTCATGGTACGCCTATGAACCTTTCTCTGGGAAAGACTAACTTTCCGGCCTTGATGACCTCCGGCGTGGCCACGGCAGAGAGGGAGCGAGGCAAGGGCCATATGCACGATGCTATGCGATTTTTGCAGGCATACGGTGAAAGAAACGATATCCATGCCCTGTTCAACCATCCGCAGCGTCTCGGAGCATATGCGCACCTTGGGTTTCAACCCATAACTTTCACAAAATATTGGAAGGGGACAGGGAAAAACGTGCCAGGGCAGATCGCTCCGTTTTCGGAGGAGGAAGCTTTTCAGGTTTATTCAGCCATAGCCGACCGCTACGCTGGCTTCGTGCGCCGGGACAGGGCAGCGTTTCGCTTGAAGATGGAGGACTACGCTTCCGATGGCGCCAAAGGGTTTCTGATGCAGGAAGCAGGCAGGATCGTAGGGTACTGCGTCTATTTTGACAAAGAGGAAGTCCAGGGGGAAGAGGTACTGTCTCTTACGGGATACGGCCCTCTACTGCATGAGCTGAAACGCATTGCACAAAACAAAAACGTTTACGCCAAGCTGCCACCGGATGCTGACAGGGAAGGGGAGATACGTCCGCAAAACGTTATGCTTGCTCCGGATGCTGTCTGGAAGGCCATAAAAACCTCCGGTTTGCCGGCCTTCTGTGTGGACGAATACTGATAACCAGGCAAGGAAAAACCATTGACAATTCCAATGCTCTTTGGTATACTTCCCTTCGGACGGAAGCGGGGAACATCGAAAACACGGAGATGTGTCCGAGTGGTCTAAGGAAGCGGTCTTGAAAACCGTCGGCATGCAAGTGCCCGTGGGTTCGAATCCTACCATCTCCGCCATATATGGAGAAATACCCAAGTGGCTATAAGGGGCTCCCCTG
>JAEEGL013215442.1_pt1 | contig 18528 bp, 9 predicted proteins | sample 9134231 | NCBI WGS metagenome assembly JAEEGL01 (sample SAMN16246548, study PRJNA631951) | gut metagenome | biome: gut microbiome; feature: rumen; material: fiber-attached | host: Bos | place: Iran: Karaj | collected 2018-10 | reverse complement strand
GGGATTGGGGATTAGAGATTGTGCCAAATCACCAATCCCCAATCCACAATTTATAAAATCAACTCAAAAAAAAATAGAAGAATAATACTTTTAAAACGAATATTAAATAATTTTATAAAATATAAAAAATAAAAGAATATATTATCAAATTTTATTTTTAATATAATAAATTTATTTAAAAATCTCCTTTAAAGAGTTGCTTAAGAGTTTTAAGAGTAGTTTTAGTTAAATTTTTAAAATTATCTAAAGATTCATTTGATTGATCAATAGTATCATAAAGAGCTTTACATTGATCTAATAAAGAAGAAGGAACAGAATTATCTAAAATTGCAACTCTTTTAGTGAAATTTGCAAGAGATTCATTATATAATTTATATAAGGCTTCTGTTTCTTCACTTAAATTTTCATCAATTGAATCTAATAAAGTTTTATTATTAACTGCTTCTTGAATTGTTTGCTATTGCTGATTTCATATCTGCTATTTCTCTTATTGGTCTTGAAAGCTTATTACATATTTTTTGTTTTTTTTTTTTTGTTTTTTCCATTTTTACACTTGTGATTAATAATATCAGACATGATATTATTATTATTTGAAAGAATTTTGACATTTTTATTTTATTTAAATTAAAAATTTTTAGGTTTATAATTTTTATTTTTTATTCATATATAATTTTTCTTTAAATTTTTATTCATTTTATCCTAAAAAAACTCATTTTAATATAGAAATAATAAGTAATTAATTATTATTTCATACAATTACATAATCAAATAATAATTTATATATATATATAAAACAAATAAATGTTCCTTGAATTACTAATTTTTTTTGAATTTTTCACTATTTGTTTTATGATGTATATAATCACTATCCAATCTTTCTGTTTCTGGATGATGAGTTTCATAATAAATTAAAGAAGAATTATTAGAATCCATTGGATTTAAAACATATTTATCATAATCTCCATTTAAAATTTCATGTAAAAAAATTTTGTATGATATTTGTGGATTTACATCAAAATCAATTTCTAAAAAATCTCTAAAATTACTTAAATAATTTTCAGTATAATATTTTTTATCAAATATACCATTTTGAGATAAATAATTAGACAACATTCTAAATGAATATTTATCTTTTTTACCAGGATATTTTTCTTTAATATTTTTCATAACACTTTTTAATCTTAATAATTCTTTCATATGTCTTTCATATCTTTCTCCAATAGCAGGTGAATGAAAGCATTTATTATATAATGTAATAATATTATTATTTGGGTCTGAAATTTTTAGATCTAAATTTTTATTTTTCATTGGAAAAGGACTTAAGCCTAACATTATTTTTCTTTTTGGACCTTCAGTTCTATGAATATATTCATTTAAATTATTAAGATAACGAAATTTTTTAAAACTTAAAGCTTTATATATTGAATCAGCTTGACCTTTTTTAGCTGTTAATTCATTTAAATATTCTTTTATAAAATTTCTATATGGTGGTTTAATAGAATAATTTTTTGTTTTATAACCAGAACGAAAAAAGTTATTATTTAATTTTAAATTTATAGTTTTTGCATTATTTCTTGTTTTTGGTGAAACATCTAATACATTTGGTGATGAAAATGTATTTATATTTGGAAATTCTTTTTTATTATCTTCAATTATTTTTTTATTTGAAATATTTATAGTTTTAAAATTAGATTGTATATCAGGAATTAGTTCTTTTATTTTTTTCCTAATTTTTTTCTTTTTATATTTTGATATTAAAACTTTCATATCTGGACTAGCATATCTATTTTTTTTTACATTTAAACTAACACTTCTATAAGAAGTTGGTGGACTTTCTAAATCAAAATGAATAGTTGATAAAGATGACATTATTTATTTATATAAAAATATTAATTTAAAGAAAATATTGTATAATTAAGATTGATTATTTAATTAAATAACTTATAAATCAGATTTTTCAGTTACAATTGGTCGTTGAATATTTTTCATTTTTTTTGCTTCTGCTCTTAATTCTTCTAATTTTTTATCCATTTCCTCTTTATTAAAAATAGGTTCTTCATATTCATTTAATTTATTTTGTTCTTCTTCAATTTTATCAATCCACTTTTTTAATTCATTCACATAATCTGTGAAAGTTGTATTATAATATGATTCTATCCAAGGCTTTTCAGAAATCCAATTTTTTCCTTGTCTTAAAACACTTGTTAATTCACTATTAAAATATTTTATTGAATTATTCCTTTTTTTTTCTTTTTCTATTCTTTTTGAAAAAATTTTATATGATTCTCTTGCTTCTTTTATTTTTTCTTCTATTGAATTTAAATCAGAATTTTCTGCATTAGTATCATACCATAATTTTAAATTATTTAATTTCTCTTCAAATTCTTTTAATTCTTCTTCTTTTGCATATTTTTTATTTTCATTTTTATTATTTAACCATTCTCTTTTACTATAAATAAAGTTTTCTAAAGTATTTTTTTTTTCAACAAATTTTAAATTTTTTTTTTCAAAATCATCAAATGTTTTTAAAATAATTTTAGCTTTATTAATTTGTTCCTTTGTAAAAGGAAGTGGTGTAACATGATGATAATTATCATCTTTAATATATAAATATTTAGTTCTTTTATCAATTTTAGTTTTATTATTTACATCACCGCTTTTTAAAATTTTAGTATATTTTGTTTTGTCATCTTTTGAATAATCTTTACTTTTATTTATTTCTTCAATTAATTTCTCAATTTCACTTTCTTCTAATTTTTCAGGAACTTTACTAATATATCTAATATCAATTTTTCCTCCTCCACTTGGTTTAACTAAAGTATAATAAGTATTTACATTATATAATATATGTGGTTTTATTGTTATCATTCCAAATTTATCCATTGAAACTATTACTTTAAATCTTATATCTGAAAGTTTATCTAATAAAGTTGGATTTTTTTTTTTTAATTCTGGTAAAGCATCATTATTAATTTTATTTATTAATACATTCAATATTTTTTCTCCATTTTGATATAAATTTACTTCAAAATCACTATCATGAGAAAAACTTACAGATTTTTCAACTGGTAATTCACTAAATTTTTTTATAATAATTGCACTTTTATTAATTTTTCTAATACATTCATTTAAAGCTAAATCCTTTAAATCATCATCACAGAATTTTTGATTTTTTTTTAAATTTACATTAACAATTTCAATTTTAGTATCAATTGCATAACCATTATTTTCTAAAAATATTTTTTTTTTCATTCCTTTAATTGAAGCATTCATACCTAATATATTACTAGTATAAATTCCAGCTCCTAATGATATAACATCATCACCATTTGTATGTACACCCATTTTATTTTCTGGAATAAATTGTCCAATAATTTCTTTTATTTTTGGTATTCTATGTCCCCCTCCAATAAATTCAATTTGAGATATTCTTTCTAATTTTATTGAATTTCTTTCTAATATTAATTTAATTGGTTCATATACTTTTTCAAAATCTGGTGTTGATATTTCTATAAATTCATCTCTTGTTAATAAATCTTCATATTCATTTCCTTTTTCTATTCCTAATACTTTAATTGGAATTTCCTTATTTGCAGAAAGCATTTCTTTATATTTTAAAGCATATGGTAAAATTCTTTGAATAATATCTTTATTAATATTATTTAATTCTTCATTATTTAAATCTTTATTATATTGTTTTTTCATAAATTTTTTATAAATTAATTTAGCTAAATTATAATCAAAATTTCTTCCTCCTAAATTTTCATTTATTTCTTCATCAATAACTTTAATATATTGATTTTCAGTCATATCATTTTTACTACCTTCATAAGTTGATCTAATAGAAAAAAGAGAAACTTGAGTAAATGAAGCCCCCATATTATAAAACATAAAATATTGTTCTTCTTTAGCATATCTTTTATCATTAAAATATTTTATAGCTGCTGCAGTATTATCATGAATAAATCTTAATAATCTCATTCCACTTAATTCAACTGCAGAAATTAAACTTTGCCTTTGTTTATAATTATAAAATGATGGTATTGTTATTACACATTCAGTAATATCAGATTTTGAATATTTTTCAGAATAAATTTTTATATATTTTAACATCATTGCTATTATTTCTTCTGATGATAATAAATATTCATTATCTGCGTAATTTACTTTAAATCTTATTTGTTGAGTTTCTTTATCTGATAATATTTCATAACTTTGAAAATATGTTTTTAAATAATTTTCAATTTTTGTTGAATTTGGTGATTTACCTATAAATTCTTGCATATTATGAAATACTGTTTGAGAATTTTTTGTTATTTTTATTTTTGCATTATATCCAAATACTCTTTCATGATTAGATATTGATAAATATTGATTTGTTTTTGTTTGAGACATTGGATTTTCTATTAATTCTATTGGCTTTCTAGATTTAATTAAACTTGTTGTTATGAATTCACTTCCAAAATCAATAGCTATTGCAGTTTCTAATGAAATATTTATTAAAGAACAATATAAAATAAAGAAGAGGAGGACAATTTTTGACATTAAATAATCAATTTTGAATAGATAAATTTTTTAAATAAAAAATAATAAGAAATTTATTTTTTTTAATTTTTCAAAATTCAAAATTTAAACATTTTTTATTCAAATTTTGGAAATTAAGTATAATGAAAATGGATCAAATAGTTTTTATTTAAAAAAAATAATTTTTTCAATTTTTGAAGATAATATTTTATTGTCATTGAATATATTGTTTTTTCTAGTTTAATTTTGTCAATATTAAATCAATTTCTTATATTTAATTCACTCAACTTACAAATACATTTTAATATTCTTTATTTTACTATTATTAATTTCAAATATAATGAATGTTCATTTAATAATAATTAATTCTTTCAATATATTCTGAATAAATCAAAAAAAAGGCTTTTTCATAATTATAATATATATAAGTTTCTTTTTTTAATTTCTACTTTCTCTTCTTTTTTACATTGAGATAAAAATTCTTTTATTGTCCAGAATTTTCAATTATTTTTTATTTAAAAAAAAATTTAATTCTTTATATTTTAAGTGTTTATCTCATTTTTTTAAGGGAATTTGTATTACTATCAGAATAATATCCTTATAAATCACGTTCAATTGGATTTTTTCAATAAAATATATTATCCTACCGTCGATAAAAAATAAGGTACTATTTGTTTTGTGTAAATAGTATTTGAAGAATTTTTAATATTGTGAAAAAAATAATAATATTGTAAAAATGAGATTGAAAAAAATAAAGAAAAAGAAAAAAGTGAAAATAAGTTATTTTATATGAATTATTTAATCTTACTTTTTTATTTATTAAAATATATATATTATTTATAAATAAAAATTTAAAAATTTATATGTCTTCAAGTCCTCTTTCCCCAAAAATTTCTCATGAAAAAAATTCTTTTTATTTTCGATTGGACACAGAATTTAGTCAAAACCAAAAAAGTGTTTTAGTTCCTTTTATTCATGATTTACTATCAAGAGAATTAACTCATATTAATGAAATTTATGAAAAAAAATTACTATTTTTTGATAATAAAATAACTTCAAGTATGAAAGAATTAGAAAATAAAATAAGAATAATATTAGATAAGACTAATCATACTTTTGAACAAATAAGTATTATTAAAGTTCAAACTGATAAAATTGATGGAATTGAAAAATCAATTTTAAATCATAACGAACATATAATTGATAATGATGTTAGAATAGGTTCTATAAGAAAAGATTTAGATAATGCTTGTTTTAAATATGATAAAATATATTTAAATAATTTAATAGTTTCTGGTCATATTGGTGAATATTGTAAATATAAAAATTTAAAAGAATTCTTAGAACATGCAATTACAAAATTAAATCAATTTGAAATTTTTAAACAAAAAGAAGAAATTATGTTTAAAGATTTTAAAAAAGAAACTGAAACAAAAATAACTAATTTATCTAAATTAGTTGATAGTTTTTTTGTCACAAATGTAAATTATATAGATATGAAATTAAAAGAATTAAAAAATAACGTAGATTCAGATATCAATATAGTTAAAGAGAAAATTCCAAATATTCAAGTTGATTATAATTCACAAATAAATAAAATAAAAGATTCTTTAATGGAAGAATTTAATATTTTTAAAACTGATATGGAAAAAGAATTAGATATAAATTCAAGAGATTTAAAAAATCAAATTAATCAAACAAATCATATTTTTAGAACTCATAGAAGAGAATATTCTCAAGTTAAAACAGCATGTTTAAATATAGCTGAATTTTTAAAAAATAATCGTTTTAATAAAACTTTAAATTCAGAAAAATCATTTTCTCCTTCTGAAATAAATAATTTAGCAAATGATATAATATATTCTTTAAAAAATTCAAAGAAAGAAATGAAAAAATCACAAAAAAATAGTAGTAGTAATTTAGATTCAGCTATTTCTCATAAAGTTCGGAATTTAAAATCATCAAATAATTCCTTAGAACATTATAATGGAAAACCAAATAGAAGTGAAATTGGAACTCCAAGAAAAAGATATGAAAAAAAATCAAAAGGATCAGATTTTAAACATCAGAATAGAAGGATATTGTCGACTAATAATATATTAAATTTAAAGAATGCTTTAAAAAAAAAAGAAAGTAATAATACAATAATAATTCAAATGAATGATATTTCAAGTAGTAGTTCTAATAATTCTTTTGGTTCAAAATCAAGTTTTACTTTAGATAAAATTAAATCAAGTAATGAAATTACTGAAAAAAGTTTAAGTAAAAAATCAAAAGAAAAAAAAAATGAATTTAAACAAAAAGAAGAAATAAATAATAATAATACTAATATTAATAATAATATTATTATTCAACAATTAATTAAATCTAATCAACAAATAATTGAAAATATGAAAAATCAATCAGAGGAAAAAATATTTAAATTAGAAGAAAAAATAAATGAATTAATTACAACAAACAATTCTTTGAAAAAAAAGGTGATTGAATTAGAAAATGATAAAAATGATGATTTTAATTTTAATAATTTTTTAATGATGACAGATGGAAATAAAGATAATAAACCAAAAATATCAGTTCCAAAATTTCCTAATGGAAGAGGATTTCCTCCTTCAAAAATAAGGAAAAAAATTATTGTAAAAAAACAAAGTTTAAGTCAATATCAAACGTCTAGTGATGAACCAATGTTTGGTTTACAAACTACTGATTTTAATAATAAAAATATTAGAAGTCAAGAAAAGAAAAATATTGGAAAAACATATTATGTTAATAAATTAATTAGTAATTCTAAAATTTTAAATAATAATAAGAAAAAAACAAGAAATGAAGATATTAATTTATTGAAAAATTTATCTATGAAATTTTTAAAACCTATGAGAGACAGTTTAATGAATATTCCTCAAATCAATTTAAAAAAAACAAATAGTTAATTATCATAATATGATGTTAATTAAACAATGAATTTTTAATTATTCTTTTAAGTTTTTGTAAATGAGGTGAAACAAATGATTTATTATGATTTATTTTACTTTAAATATGTAAATTATAATTATTATTTTTTTATAAATATCTATTTTTTAATATATAAATAATATTTAAAAAAATTTATCTTAAATTTAAGAAATAAAGAAAAAAAAAATAAATGGATAATTCACAAAACCAATCAGAAGATTTTTTAAAATATTACAAGCAAACAAAACAAAGAGTTGATATAGATATTGATTTAGAAAAAACAAGTATAATAGGTTTAACAAAATTAACTTTTATCCCAAAAGAAATAAATAATATACAGAATCAGGATTATATTCTTAAATTAAATGCAGAAAATATATATATAAAATCAGTATATATAATAAAAAAAGATGATGAAATTCTAAATTTAACCTTTAAAAATACAAATCCTTATTATACAAAATCATATTTAGAAGATTTATATCAAAATATTGAAGAAATAGAATCTTTTAGAAATGTGAATAGAGTTGAATGGGAAATTAGAAATGCAGGAAATATAATAATAAAAATCCCATTGAAATCATTAAATGATTCAAATAAAATAAAACTAAAAATAGAATATGAATTAATGGAAAATAATATCGGAATTGTTTTTCAATCTTTTTATGAAGAAAGAATTGATACAGAACATAAAATTTGTTATACTCCAAATTTTTATTGTAATACTTCAAATTGGGTTCCTTGTATTTACGATTTAAAAGTACAAGTTTATTGGAGATTATATTTATTTATTCCTAATGATTATATGGGCTATTCTTCTTGTAAAATGATAAAAATTGTTCAAGGAAAAAATAATAAAAAATTAATTGTCAATTATTCACTTGAACCAATTACTGCTAGAAATATTGGTTTTATTGTACTTAATGAAAAAATTTTTACAAGAATTTCAGATAATAGTAATAAAAGTTTTTTAATTGTAGCAAATGAAAATAAAAAAGAAAGAATTGAAAAAAATTTAATATCTAATAAATTAATTAGTACCTTATATAATTTCTATGATGAATTTTTTGATATAAATGAAACAAGTACTAAATCAAATTTATATATACCAACATTAATAGTATTTATTCCATATTTATCTTTCAATACAACAAATTTAAATTTTAAAAAATTTATTAAAGGAAAAGATGAAAATTATTTTAATATAATAAAATTTCCATCATTATATATAATCCCAGAAAAATATTTATATAATCCTCAAATTCCAGAAATGATGAAAATTCAATTAAGAAATTTAAGTAAAATTTTCATTACAAATTATATAGGAGGATTAATAACAGAAAGTACTTTTGCAGATTTTTGGTTAATAAGTGGATTAGAAAGTTGGTTAAGTAATTTATTTATTGGTAAAGCATATGGAAGTTCTTTTATAAAGGGAAAAGTATATAAATTAATTTTAAAATTTAAAAAATTATGTAAAGAAGGTAAAGAAACTCATCCTTTATATACAAATAATTTTTCTCATCCAATGGAACTTCAACTTGATAATGTTTCTTATTTAAAAAGTCAAATTATTTTTCATTTATTAGAAGCTCAAATTGAAAAAATTTTTGTACAAAAAGCTTTAAAAAATATTATTAATGAAAGAACAATAAAAGGATATAATTTATCTACTGAAGGTTTAATTAAAATTTTTAAAAAAAATTGTGGAAATAATTTAAAACCTTTTATGAATTTATATGTTTATAAAACTGGAATGTTAGAAATTGAATTAAAATATTCTTATAATCAAAAAACAAATTCAATTGATATTGAAATTCATCAAGATCAAATTGCCAAAAAATATTATGATTCAAATCCTTTTTTTAAATTAAAAGAAATAGATTATGATACAATAAATAAATTAAATAAAAATATTGATATAATCGATTTTAGAACAAAAGCAAATAGATATTTTGATATTTTATTTAATTTAAACATCATTCAAACAAATGGAATTGAAATTATGAGAGATCCTCATAAAATAAAATTAGAAAATGAAAAAGAAAATTATGTTCAAAATTTTCCATTAATTTCAAAAATAAGAAAAATGCCTTTAAAAAAAAGAGAACAAGATTTTATTCAAGATTTAATAACAAATACTTCAATTTCTAAAATTTATGCAAATGAAGATATTGAAAAAATATTTACACAAAATTCAATTTTATGGATAAGAGTTGATCCAGAATTAACTTCATTAAGGGTAAATAAAATTAAACAGCAACATATATTATATGAATATATTAAAATTTTTAGAGATGCTGATATTGTAGGTCAAATGGAAAGTTTAAATAATATTGGAAAAGATAAAGAAAATTATCATAATAGTTTAAGTATATTAAAAACTTTAATTGAAAGTAATACTGTTTATTATAAAATTCGACAATATGCCTTAGAAATTTATATAAAAATAATATTGAAATTAAAAAATGAAAATGAATATCAGTTTTTAATAGATTATTTAGATGATTGTTATAATGATATTTTAAAAAATAAAACTTCCTTAAATTATGACACTTATTATGTTATGAAAGAAATTATTAAATATTTAGGAGAATATAGAGAAGATTATTTTACTCAATTTTATGTTTTAGGATTAGTTACAAATAGTCAAATTCAAAATAAAATTATAAATAAATTTCTATCAATTTTAGTAAGTAATGAATTAAATACAATCACTGGATTTGATGATTCTTATGTTATGAGTGAAATTTTAATAGGTTGTTCTAGATTAAATTTACAAGAAAATTCTTTGATTTTATTAAAAAAAATTCTAAAAAATTTAAGAGTAGAAAAATTGAAAAGAAGTTTTAATGAAGTAACTATAATTTCTTCTCTTCAAGCTTTTTTGAATTTAATGATAAGAAATGATTTTTATTCAAATAAAAATGAATTTAAAAGTATTATAAATGAAATATTATCAGAAATTAATTATTATATCAATTCAGAATGTGAAAATTATGAGTTAAATGTTTTCTTAAATTATTTTCAAATATATTTAATATATTATAAAAGTAAAAGTTATATTGAATTTACAGATAGAATAAGACATTTTGTTTTAGGAGAAAATTTTAATAATACTTCAAAATCAGTAAAAATTTCAATAGATTTTAATTTGGAAATAATATCAAAAATAAGAGCATTATCATTTTTATTTAATACAATAGATTTTTCTTTTAATGATCAAAATGAAAAAATAATATTATTAAAATGTTTAAAAGATATTTTATTTTCTCCTCAATGTTACCAAAGAATAGATTGTAAAATGTTAATGGAAAAAGCATATTTAACTACATTTAAAAAGCAAATTTCTCTTTTAGGAGCAGGAAATAATAATTTTGCAAATGTGAATTTTATGCATATTTTAAATAATAATTGGGCAAATTATGCTGGAAAAAAATATGCAGATGAAGATTGGTTATATAGTTTTATTCATGAAGAAAAAAATAATTCAAATGGTGAAGATGACAATTATTCTAATGAAGATTCAAATGAAACTCATAGTCAAGTAAATTTAATAAATAATACTCAAATGAATTTAATAAGGAAATATCAAAATAAATATAAAGATGATAATTATGCAATTTTAAATTGTGAAATAAATACAGATTCTAAATCTTTAAATCAAGTTATTGATGATATAATTGAAAAATTATTAAATCATCCTTTATCAAATCCATTTTCATATGAATTAAATAGACAATCTTTAGGAAATTTTTATAATCAATATATGAAAGTAATTGAAAGACCAATTGATTTAAATACTATAAAAAATAATATTGATAATAATTATTATAAAACTTTTTCTTCTTTTAATTCTGATGTTTTATTAATGTTTTCTAATTGTAAAACATTTAATGCAAAAGGTTCTGTATTATATAATGATGGTATTCAATTAGAAGAATATTATAAATTAATGATTGCACCTATAAAAAGGTTAAAACTTTCTAATAATTTTAATACAAGTATTTCTATTAAAGTTAATTTAGATAATATGGATATTGATGATAGAAATGAAAATAATATAAATAGTATTCATAATAATAATAGTAATATAATTGGAATTGATATTGATTCAAATTAATTTATTATTTACCCTGTTTACTTTTTTTATTTTATTTTTAAAGAAATAAAAAATTATAATTTTTTAAAACATAGAACAATCAAAAAAAAAATCAAAAAACAAAAACAATAAATTTTTTTTAATTTAAATAAAAAATTTTTTTCAAAAACTCTTAATAATTTATTTAAAATATTTTTCATGAAATTCCTTTAATTCTTCTTTTTTTAATCTTTCAATTAAAACATCAAGATTAGGAGCATTATCCTTAATAATATTTTTTCCAATTAATTTACAGAAACTAGGTAAAGAAGCAGCAACAAAAATATCAGCACCAGAGAAATGATCACCTAAGAAATATTTTCCTTTTCCTAAAGCAAGATATCTTTGTTCATATTTATTTAAATAAAATTTATATTTTTCTTCAAAATTTTTAACTAACTCTTCTTTTTTTTTTGGATCTTGACAAAATATAATTCCAACACATAAAGGAATTAAATCATCAAAAGAACATAATAAAGAATCAATTTGATATTGTTCATCTGGATTTTTTCCATATAAATTAAATTGTTTTAAAAGGAATAATTCAATTGCAATTCTTTGACAATATTTTTTTCCTTTATATTCTAATACTGGAACATTTCCAAATTCATAAAATCCACTTGGTTTAAGTTTTGGCCATTCTTCCATTGTTATTACTTTATCTTCCCAATTTGCTTTTGCTGCTGATAATATTGCTCTTATGTTTATTGCACGACCATTTGCTCCAAAGTAATGTAAAATATATTTATCTGACATTTTTTTATATATTTTTTTTCTACGTTTTGATTTTATATTTCATAAAGATTGGACTTTTTTATTTTTTTTATGATGTATTATAATATTTGTTTTTCATTTAATGAGATTTATAATTAATTTTTTAAATATAATGAATTATTTTGAATTAATAAAAAAATAATAATAGGAGTTAAGTTATTCATCATAAATTTTTATCATTGATATATAATTTGATTTAAAATTTAGTAAATTTTTTTTTTAAATATTATATTGAAATATTAATTCATTACATAAATGTTATAATGTTAGTTATTTTTATTAATCAAAAAATTTTCTTATCATTTTTTTCACCAATTGTGGTTTTTTTTTCTTTTAAAAATATATTTTCTAAATGAAATTTTGAATAATTAACATTCATTTATTATATAATAGACAAATCATGGGATATTGATTATGTTTCTCTTCTTAAAATAAAATTTCTTAATATAGATAATAATAAAATTATTTGTTTTATTTTTCGTTTTCAATTGATTTTTTTTAAATTTATATTTATTTATTTTTATAAGATATATAATATAATGATTCAGTTTATATCCCTTTTATATTTGAAAATATAAACATCACATAATTATATTTATATATCTTTTATAAATTTAAAATAAACTATTCTATTTTAGTTTTATTTTCATTGTTCCCATTTTCAAATAATTTTGAATTTTCATTTGTTTCTTCCATATTTATATTTTTATTGTGTCCTGAACTTTCTTTATTTATATTTTTCTTTTTAAAGCATCTTTTAAAAAATTTAGCAATTTTATCAAAAAGTACCATAATAAAAACTGGGACAAACATATAACAACTAACTCAAACAACCATTTTTAATATAAAAATATAATTAATTATCAATAATTTTTTTTGATTGTTTATATTTGTTTATTTAATATTAATTTAAAATTTTTAAAATTAATATTGACCTTTTTTAGTTTTAAAATTGAGTTTTTTACTCGCAATTTGATTTCTATAAAAATAATGAAGTTAAAAATATAAAAAATGATATATAATAATTTAAATTATGTTTTAATTATTGGACAAAGTGATTTTAATTTTTGATATTTTTTTAGGATAATGAAGATTATAATTAATATCATCTTTTTATATAAACTATTCAGACTTTTAGTCTAAGGTCTATGTATTGTTTCTAAAAAAATAGAATATTAATGTCTATTATTAGATTTAAATAAAAGCAATTTCTCTATATTAGATTCAAAAAATGAAAAAGAATGAATTTTTTAAATAAAATTCCATATTATAATAAATAAATTATAATTATTTTAATAAATTTGATAAAATGTCCTCAACTTCAATGTCAACTTATTCATCATCAACTTCATTAAAATCTTTTCATACTTCATCATCAAAATCTCTTTCAAATAATAAAAACGATTCAATATTAAATTCAAAATCAAATTGGAATTTAAAAAAAATATCAATAGAAGATTTTGAATTTATAAAAGAATTAGGACACGGTTCTTATGGAAAAGTAATATTAGGAATTTATAAAGAAACAGGAAAAAAATATGCAATTAAAATAATTGATAAATTTATTATTAACAAATTAGAAAAAATACATGAAGTATTTATTGAAAGAGATATGCTTACAAAAATTTTAAATCATCCAAATATAATAAAATTGAATTATGCTTTTCAAAATAATAAAAAATTATTTTTTATAGAAGAATTACTTTTAAATGGTTCACTTCAAAATTTTATAAATAGAAATATAATAATATCAGAAAAATTAATTAAATTTTATTTAGGAGAAATTTTGAATGTTTTATCTTATTTTGAAGAAAAAAATATAGCTCACAGAGATATAAAACCAGATAATATATTATTAGATGATAATGATCATTTAAAATTTATTGATTTTGCAACTGCGACAAAAATAAATTCAATATATGATATGAAAAAAAGGATTTTTAAACCAAGAGAAAATGAAAAATGTGAATTATTAGGAACTTTAGAATATTGTTCTCCTGAAATGTTAAAAGGAAAAGTGAAAAATGAAAAATCTTGTGATATATGGTCTTTTGGAATTATTATTTATCAATTATATCATAGTTATACTCCTTTTAAAGGAAAAAATGATGATGAAACTAAAAATAATATTTTATATAATGAAATAAAATTTAAAGATAATTTAAATGAAAATGTTAAAGATCTTATCATTCAATGTTTAAATAAAAATGATAATGAAAGAATTGGAATTAAAAGTATTATGGAAATTAAAAATCATATTTATTTTAATGGATTTGATTTTGAAAATTTATTTGAAAAAAAAGTTCCTTCTGTTTATGATGATGAAACGTTATTAGATGGAAACAATTTATTAAATTTAGATTATATATCAGAATCAGAAGATGATTTTGATGATTATGATGAAGACAATAAAATTATTATTATTGATGGTTATTTTTAACCAATGATAATTTTAAAAATGTTAAATTAATCAAAAATAGAATTTTAATTAAACTCTTATTTATCTTTTAAATCAGATTTAATTATGACTTTTTTTATTTCTATTAAGAACAATATCTATGTTATTTAATCCGAAAAAGTTATGTTTTTTGTTATAATTTGTATATAATTTTTAAGGTGGTTTAAAATATATATTTAATTATGTTTATATTATAACAAATAAATAATTTGATATATATATCATTTATCTATCAAAATATAATCAAAGATTTTAAAAATAATTATTTAAAAACAAGGTTTTAAAATTATATTATAACTTTTTATTCTAAATGTTAATAAATATTTAAATTTATTTTAGAATTAGAATAAGTAGAAATTTTTATTAAAAGAAATTATCTTATTATTTTCTTGATTAATATATTTGATTATCTTTTTTTATTTTTTCTTTTATTATTAGTATCCTAATTTAAAGTATATTTGATTTATTTTTCTTTGATGTTTCATTAAAATTATCTTTATTCATTTTTATGTTTATGATTTACACTTTAAAAATTAGATTATATATTTAATTTTATAATAAAAATTGTGATATAAATAGAAAAATAAATAAAATTAAAATGATATATGACTTAATAAAAGGAGATTTTTGTTATTTCAGTCATTCTTAAATGTTTTTTATTTAAATTATAGGATATATTATGAGAATTAATGTTACAAAAATAAAATAAATAACAACAATAATTAGAAGAATAAATAATAATAATCTTTATAAAAGATAATTATTCATTTTCTCAATTTATATTTCCTTTCTTTCCTTTTTCTTTCCCCAACAGTTTTCCAATACCATTTAAAAAAATGTCTTCCTTTAATAAAAAATAATTCTCCCATAAAAGCAGCTTTGACATATATATTATCAGTAAATAAGCATTTCATCATTATATTAATTACATCAAAAAATTTAGGTTTTTTATTTTTTTCTTGAACAATAGATTTCCAATGTCTAAAATAATGACTTAATTCATTTTGTTTTAAAACTCTTTTCATTTTCATAGTAATATCTTCATCTAATATTTCTTCAGCTTTAATTTCTTCATTTGTTAATAAATATTCACTTATTTCTTCTGAATGATTATAAAGGTCAGAAGATCGTCTCATATTCAATTGAATTATATTTCCTGTGATATTATCATAAACTTTTTTAACTAATTTAACTGGTTTATATCTTCTTGAAGAATTCATTATTAATGAATTTCTTGAATCTTTTCTATCAATATAATTCAATTTTCTATGACGATTTCTTTCTTTTCTTTTTAAATGCTTCATTATATTAAATCTTGATCTTGCTGATGACCTTTGTACTTTTAATTTAGGCTTTCTTTGTTTTGAAATATAATCTAATTTATATATTTTTTTGTTTAGTTTTAATTTGGTTGATTTAAAACTTTTTAAAGAATATTTTCTTTTTCTTAGTTCAGAAAAAGAATCACTTAAAAAAGAAGGATCATATATGTCTTTTTCAATATCAAATAAAATTTCATTACTTTCTTTATAATTACTTATTTTTTCTCTTTCTTTTTCCTCTAAACATTTAATCATTCTTATCTTGAAATTAAATTCTCTTAAAAAATGTTTTTTAATTTTTAAATCTTTATTTTTTATAATTTTCATTAACATTTCATCTTTTTTATTTTCTAATGAAATATTATGCAAAGTAATAAAAAAATATTTTCCACAAGTTTTTAAATAATGATTCCCAACTAACTTGTTAAGAGTAATAGGTAAATTTGCCCATAAATAAGGATTTTTTTTTAAAGAATTAATTTGAAAATTATTATTATTTTCAATTTCTAAATTAATTTTAATAGCTTCTATAGTTAATTGACAATGTTCAAGATAATCAATTTGAATTTCTTTAAAAGAAGAAGGTTTTGTAGAAGGAAAATTTAAATTATTTACTTTTTTTCTAATATCTAAATATCTAAAAATTTTTGATTCATTTTTAACTTTATTTAAACTTTCTTCTGCCATTTCATATAATCTTTTATATTTTAATATTTCATCACTTCCTTTTCTTTTATATTTTCTTCCTCTAAAATGAAAAGATATTTCTTTTGAAATTTCAACGTCATAAAAAATTTGTTCATCTTTCATTAATTCTAAATTTCTTGTTAAATATTCTTCTTTTAATGACATAACTTCTTCTTCATCTTCAGATGGTAAAAAAAAACAACTTATTTGCTCTAATGAAGTACTTGATTCTTTCTTTCTTTTTTGTTTTATAATTGGTTTATGATAATTTAAACTTTTTTTTATTAAGTTAATTTGAGGCTTATTTAATTTTTCTTTTAATTTTTCTAAAAATAATTTTTTAAAGGGTTTTATTCTTGATTTACAAAACTTTATTATTTCAATAAATTTAAAATATTTTTGAAATGTTATTCCATCATTTTTTATTTTTTTATAATATCTTTTAAATAAAGTTTGAATATTCTCTTTTTTTTCTTTTAAATTATCTTTTGGAAAGTCTATTTCATTTAATCTTTTATTATGATAATCTAAATTTATTTTTCCTTTTTCTAAATTTTCATGAATATTTTCTCTAATTGTATTTTCAACTATTTCATCAACTGATATTCTCTTTTTATAATTAATATTTTTTAAATTTTTATTTTTAAATGAAAGATTACCACTTTGATATATTCTATTCTTTAAATATTCTCTTTTCTTAACAAATTCATCTTCATTAATAATTGGTTCCAATAAATATTTATTAATTGTTCTTTGATTTGCTTCTTGACTTTTTGGCTTATTGTCAATGATTTCTCTTTTTCTATTTCTATCGTAATCATTTTCTATTGGATCCTGGTGCTTAATTTTTTTTTGTTTAATATAATTTAATATATTTTGATTTAACTTTCTTAAATTGTTATATTGTGAAGGGTTTTTATTAGGAATATTATTCTTTAAAGAAGTAGTAAGAGAATGTCTCTTTCTTCTTTTATACATTTTTATTTTTATATTAAATGATAATCAAATAAAAATATAAATTAATGTTTAATTAAATAATGTTTTAAAACATAAATTAAAAAATTACTCCAGTATTTTTTCGAATCAAATATATTTATAATTTAAATTTATTTTTCTTTTTTTTTCTTTAGATTTAGGAAAAGAATTTTTTCCTATTTTTTTTCAAATTTAGATAAAAATGAATTTTATAATTAACAAATTTGAAAATTATTTGTTCATTTAGCTCCAATTATTATTTTTTTAAAAGTTTAAAATTAAATTAATGAATAAATGTGAAAAAATAAATTTGTTTGTGTATAATTTAAAATATATAAAGTTAAAAGAGAATAATCAATATCTAAATATCAGTTAGGCTCTATAAAAATTTTATTTTAAACACAAAAAACCTAAATAAAAATAGAATTCATTAATCATAACAAATATTTATATTTATAATCTTTATTAATCCATTCTTTTTAAATTAATAAATATAAAAATACAATTAATGATACAATTAATTTCTTGTTTAAAAACCTAAACTTGTTTCAAAATAAGGAAAATTATTTTTTTATTAATTTGATTTAGAAAGAATATTATGAAATAAATATATATTGATTATTTTTATGCATCCTGAAATTAGAAGAGTTATTATAATATTTGATAAAGTGGGATGATTAATTTTATTACCAAAAATC
>JAEEGL012927888.1_pt1 | contig 18528 bp, 12 predicted proteins | sample 9134231 | NCBI WGS metagenome assembly JAEEGL01 (sample SAMN16246548, study PRJNA631951) | gut metagenome | biome: gut microbiome; feature: rumen; material: fiber-attached | host: Bos | place: Iran: Karaj | collected 2018-10 | reverse complement strand
ATTTTTTTTAATTCTATTTATAATTAATTATATTATGAAAAAATTATATTTAATAATATTTACATTGTTTTTTGAAAAACTCATTTTCATTATTAAAATTATTATTATTTTCAGTTGGAAATGGAAATTTATTTATTTCATTATACTTTCTTTTTTTCTTAAATTTTCTTTTTGAATTATCAACTGTACTTATTGATGAAGAATCATAAGAAATTTTTTTTTCTGAAAAAGATTTTTTTTCACTGAATAAATAATTTCTAAATTTAATATCTGAAGGTGAAAGAATATTAATTTTATTAGAAAAAGATAAATTATCATTATTATTTTTTGTATTATAATTATTAGTATTTAATTCATTTGATTTTTTAATTGGTTGATTAATAATATACAATTTATTCATTTTTTCATGTATTAATTGAATATATTCTTTACTAAATTTATTAAAAAGCTAAATTAATAAAAAAAATAAAATACTTTTATTTTTTCAATAATATCATTATTTTTTTGAGGATAAATATTCCATCCTTTTAATTGACTAATAATATCATTATTTGTTATATCTATAAATTTAAAATAATCAATTGAGTTTTGACAATTTAAACATTTTGTTTGATTTATACAAATATAAGATTGTGATTCATGAAAACAAGTATTACAATATAAGCATCCACAAGAACTAATAATTGAAGCTTTTTCAAAACAACATAATGAACAATCAATATAATTTTGCATTTTTTTAAATTTAAAAAATAATTTAAATTATTTATATTATATTATATTATTATGTCTTTTTTTTAATATATTCAAAATATAATATAAACAGTTTTAGTATAATAAGGTATATTGAAATTTATATATTAGGAACTGTCAATGGAAATAACTACTAATTATTATTCAAAGTTAAGAAGATAATTTTTTCTACTCAGGTAAAAACAATGAATCTAGTATTTTATTTATTTATGTTGATAAAATATTTAATTTTGTAAAATTTTTTGTTCTTTTATGATTAAGTATTATATAAGAAAATTATTTCCTAATTTTAGGAGTAAATTTAGTAAACAAAGGAAAAATTTCTTTTTCTTCTTTAGGAAGAATCACCTTTTTATTCTTATAAAAAATCATAGATTATTTTCACTATGATAACTCCTTTAAATCTGATTCTCTAAAATTGGTTTCCAAAAAACATTAAATAATTTTTCCAACAAATTTTGATATTTTTAATATTTCTTCATAACCTAAAATCTTTTTAAAATTGTTTAAACAATCTTTTTCATTAACAATATTTTGATTGAAGTACATTTTCTAATAGAATACCATATTCTTAAGGTAAAATAATATATTGTGAATATAAAATTGTATATTTTTATTAAAATAATTTTTTTACCATAATTATTATCTTCATTACTTTTAATTAATAGAAACTTTTTTCATATTTTATTTTAATTAAATTTCAAATTATTATTATTATTATTATTATTTTTATTATTATTATAAAATTAAATTAAAACTGGATAATTTTTTAATAAGATGGGAAATATGATAGAATGTATGGCTTTAAATTGTAATATGAATGATAATGAAAATGTTGATAAAAATTCTTCTGATTCAGATAGTGAAAAAGAACAAAAAAATATAAATGATATTGAAGAAGAAGCTCATTATTTAGAAATGCAAGATGGATTAGAAGAATATAGTAGACATTATGAAGAAAATTCTGTAGAAAATTCCGTTGTTGTTACTGAAAGTGCTTAAAATAATTAATTTATATTACATTTTTTTTAAATATTGATGTTTTATTTAGAATAATCATAAATATTATAATAAAAGAATATTCTTAAATATTGAAATTAAAAATAAATAATAAATTATTATTTTTTTTTTCTTTTAAAACATTCATTTGAAAACCATAAATTTTAAATTTTTATTTTTTAATATAAAGTATAAATGATTGTATTTTAACATTAAATTTATTTAATTTTTCTGCTTTTTTGTGTTTAAAAAGGAACTCTATTTTCATTTCTTTTTAACTGAATAATTAACATTCAAAATTAGGAAAAAATATCTTATTTGATTAAAATAAAGTAATATTATATATTAGTAAAGCTTTTTAGAAAGTCAAATAATTGCTTGAAAAAAATTATTTGTTTCTGAAATTATTATTATTTAATTTATATAAAATATTGGGTTTAGAAAAAAAGAAATAAGAATATTTAATTTTTAAATTTTTTTATTTTTTAATTTATCTAAGTTTTAATATATTATTTTTTAGATTATTAAATGAATGTTAATGATAATATATTATGGATAATTTTTATTTACATTCTTTTACTTTTAGTTAATTTAATTCAATTTTTTTTTTTCTTTTTTATTTCATATAAAGGAAAAGAAGGAAATACATATGTTAGTTTTTTAATAATGATTCTTTCTTTTTATAGATCAATAAAATATTCAAATTTTATAATAATAAAATTAGAATCTTTTAGTAATACAATAAATGAATTAACTAAATTATTCATAGAAAAGTTTGATATATTCGGTATAAAAACAAAATATGGAGATTTATATGAATCAAATGTGTTTATTCATACACTTCAATTTTCATGTATTTTTTTTGAAATATGCTATTGCTATGAATATATTAAAATATTTAAAAATCCAGTTAGTTTAGGAGGAGATATTCATTATTTATCAATTTTAGTGCCTTTAATATATTTAAATATAAAATATTTCATTATCAAAAAGGATGAATATTTTTGGATTACAATCTTATTACTTTGTATGATTATTTATATTTTTGTAACTATATATTCTTTATTCATTATTTATCAAGCAAATTCTAATTTAATAATAAAAAAAAGTTCTCATTATCTTTTAATAAGACATGTATTTTATATATTATTATTTTTATTAGTTTTCTTAAATTGTGTTTATACAACATCATTTGAACAAAAATCATCATTATTAAGAACATTCTTATTTGGAATATTCGAAGGGCTATTAATACTAGTTAGGTTAGGTGAAATTGAATTATTTCAAAAAAATAAAAAACTGAGTATTGACAATTTATTGAATGAAACATTATCAGAAGATGATATATCAATAAATGAATCATTAGCAACAATAAATAATAAATCTTTAATATTAAATGAGTCTTCAAATTCAAATATATCTATTAATTCATCTAAACTTTCAAAAATATTGGAATCACAAATTAATAATAAAAATGCTTCTGAAAAAGTTCATACTTCAATTATTTTATTATCTCTTTATTATATTATTGAAGGAATAAAATTTATTGTTTCAGATTATGATGATTCTGAAATAACAATAAGTGAATATGGAAATAAAAATAAATATCAAAAACAATATTTTTTACAAATAGAAGAAATGTTTTCTCATGAATTAACTTATTATGATTATGAAATTAAAAATAACAATTTAATTCAAATTTCTAAAAATCAAAATAAAAAATTATCGACTCTTAAAAAATTATTTAGTAATCAAGTTTACTTAGTTGAATATTATCCAGATATTTTTAAAAAATTAAGAAGAATTGATAATATTAATAATGAAAGTTTAATGGAAAGTTTTAATTTTCAGTCAAATATAAAAAATTTTATTAAAGTTGCTAAAGGAGAAGGAAAAAGTGGATCTTTATTTTTTATGACACATGATAAAAAATATTTTTTAAAAACAATATCAAATAAAGATTTAAATTCATTTAAAAATATTTTTATAAAAGATTATTATAAATTAATAATACAAAATCATTATTCTCTTTTAGTTAGAATATATGGTGTTTATACTATTCATATTGGAGTAAGTCATATTAATATGATTTTAATGGAAAATATTTCTCCTTTTCATTCTCATTTTATAAAATATAAATTTGATTTAAAAGGAAGTTCTTATAAAAGAAATACAAAAAATTTAATTCATAATAGAAGAAAAAAAACTTTGAAAGATTTAGATTTCTTAGATATTATTAAAATGGATAATAATTTAATTTTTATTAATTCTTTTCAAAAAGAATTAGTAGAAGGAATAATAAAGAATGATTTAACTTTATTAACTAAATGTTATTTAATGGATTATTCTCTTTTTATTGCAGTTTTAGAATATAATCCTGAAATAACTAAACAAACTAAAACAATGAGAATGTATGTTTCTAAAGATAAAAAGTATGTTTATTATATTGGAATTATTGATTATCTTTCTTATTATGGAATTAGAAAAAAAATTGAAACTATTATTAAAAATTTTTTCCTTTGTAAAAAAGAAAATAAAACTAATATTTCTGCTGTTTCTCCTTTAATTTATTCTCAAAGATTTTTTAAATTTATGGCAAGAAAAGTTTTTAATCAAAAAAGAGAAAAAACAGGATTGTAGAATTTTTTTATTAATATTTTTTAAATATTTTAATAAAACAAATAATATATAACAAAAATAAAGAATAAAATGACAAGAAAAAATATAAAAAAAAAAATAATTATAAAAATCATATTGTTTTTCTTCAAAGTTAAAAGCAAAGTTAATTAATTAAATAAATCTTTAAAAAAAGAAAGTTTTAATTAATTAATTTTTCTTCATTTTATATAAATAATATCTGAAAAAATAATTAAAAAAATTTAATTACTTAATAATTATTTACCTATTTTCAAAAGAGTAAAATTTATAATATTTCTATTTTATTAGTTAAAATAAATAAATAACATATTTGATTTCTTCGATACTAAAATTCAAAAAACAGCATAATAAACTTTTCTTTTGAATATATTCATGTATTGAATGAATAATATCTTTAATTTCTCCAAAAATTATTTTATTAATGTCAACTGAGGGATTTGAACCCTCGCCCTTTCGGAATAGCGCCTGAAGCTACCGCCTTAGACCACTCGGCCAAGTTGACTTATATTTTTTTTCTCTTTAATACTAATATCTAAAATGTATGTATTATTAAAAAAAGTATTTTTATTTTAATAAATTAAAATTATATATTTTTTTTTTGTTTATATTATAAAGGATAGTAAAATAAAAGATAAAAAGCTTTATTTATTCATCAATAATATTAGATTTATTATTATTATCACAAGCATTATTATTATTATTAATAGGAGGAAAAGTAAATTTAATTCCGAATTTTTTTCTACAATCAGGACAATAATATTTAAAATTATTTTGAGTGAAATAATCTTCATTATAATTTTTTAACTCTTCAACACATTTTGGATGATACCATCCATTATGAATACATTTATCTTTCATTTCACATCCAACCATAAATAATCCAGAATCTTTATGGCAATAACAATAAATATCATTAATAGAAAGATCATAATTAAAAAGTTTATCTTTTATATTTTGTTTTTGTATTTTAATTAATTTTTTCAATTTAACATTACTCATTTTTTGAATTGTTTTTAAATAAGACATTTCATTTGGAATAATACTTTGATATAATCTAAAAATTTCAATTGGTTTCATTCCATTTAAATATAATTCTGAATCTTTTATCATATACCATGGAAATTTAAAAGCTAAACAAGTATCATTATAACTTAAAAATTTCTTATTTTTTTTTTCTATTATTGTATAATCATCTTTATTTATTTCAATTGTCAAATTACTTATTTCATTTTCTAATTTTTTAATACTATTTAAAAATAATTTCTTTTCTTTATTATTTAATTTAATCTTCTTATTAATAATATCATTATTAACAATTCCATTAATTTTTTCTCCTTTAATTTTATAATAAACACTTAAAGGAGAATTTTTATGCTCTCTATTATATATATTAATATTTTTTTCAATAATATTTCCAAATTGTTTAATATCATCAATTTCTCTTTGTTTTTTTAATTCAATTGTTTTAACTAATTTATGAGGAGCATGTCTTTGACAAAAAATATAAAATTTATTTTCTCCCATATTTTCAGTAATTTCTAATTGAAATTTATTTACTCTTGCACATTCAACATGAAATCTTAAATTACATTTTTCACATTTTATTGTTGGTCCAAAACCTATTAATAAACAAATTTCACATTTTTCCATAAATCTTTTTTTATATATATTTTCTATTCCTGTTATTTTTTCTTTCTCTTTATAATTCAATATTTCTATTTCTGGAGTCCATAAAGCACAACTCATATGAATCCATGCATGTTCAATTCCTATTTTCTCATTTATATATTCATTTTGAAAATTATTATTATTTAAATGAAATGATGATATTATTGTTGAAGATTCTTTATCTAAAATATGATTATTATTTTTATTAATATTATTATTATTAATATATAAATTATTATTATTTCTTAAATTTATTAAATTTTTATATAATTGAGTATTTTTTTTTAAAGAACAAGGTTTCATAGCACCTCCTTTACAAGAGCATAAAATGCATTCAATATTATCACTAATATTAGAATTCTTATAAATTAAACAAGAATGACAAATCCAATCATCTTTAGGAACAATAATTATTCCATAACATTTTTGATGAACTGTAATATGACATATTGAACAATATACAATTAAATTATCTTCTTCATAATCACCATCATTACATACTGAACATACTACATCATCTGGATCTATATTTCCTGTGTTTAAAGGATCTAATAATTCTTTTTTTGATTCGTTTATATTTTTTATATATTCTATAAATTTATTTATTTTTTTAGTATGATATTCCATATCCATTCTTATATATTCTTCATATGAAATATTACTATCATATTTCTCTGTCAATAGATATTTTTTTTCTATTTTATTAATTATTTTTTCTGAATTATATTTTTCAATTGTTTTTAATGAATTCTCAATATTGGAAATTATTTCTTCAATAAAATATTCTTCTTTATTATTTAAAAATGACTCTGATAAGGATAAAATATCATTATAAAATTTTAATTTTTTCATATTTGGACTATTTTTCTTATAAATTCCTTTATTTAAACTTTGGCGGTTGATAATATATTTTTTTATTATATCAGGTAATAATTCTTTATTTTCTATTAATTCATTTGAAGAAAAAGGAAAATACATTGAATTAAAAAAAAACCATAATGAATTTCCTCTTAAATTTGATAATATTGAAATTTTTGAATTTAATTCTTCACCCCAATTAAATGAATTCAAAAGATAATATAAATTACTATTTTTTTCATATTCATTATTTTTATCTATATCAGGAGAAATTATTCTTCTTATTAAATAATTTCTTTGTAATAAATCTATATTTCTTTTTTTATTAATATAGGAATTTAAAGAGTTCTTTTGGGAAGAAGATAAATTTTTTAAAGAAAAATTTGAAGAATAAGACATTTGGTAATTTAAATTTTTAAATTGAATATTTATACATAGCGGGGATAAAATGATAGAATGAATAATTATTTAAATAAATTAAATGTTCAAAATAAAATTATATCATCATAATTTAAAACTTAAATCTTCAAAATATAATATTTATCTGAAAATACATAAATATAAATTAAAATTAAAAATTATTAAATAATTTTATTATAACCTAAAAAAAGTGATTTTTCTAGAATTTTCTTCTCCCTCCTCATTTCATTTTTTATTTTTTTAAAATATTAATTTTTTTATGATTAATTTTATTTTTTAAAGAAAATTTAAGATTAACTAAAATGGTTTCTAAATATGATAATAAGGAATTATTTTTGGATTATAAATATAAATTATTTCGAAATAAAAAATTAGGTTTTGGTTCTTTTGGTCAAGTATATCTTGGTCAAAATATAATAAATAAATCATATAATGCTATAAAAGTAGAAAAAATAAGTAATACTCAAACTTCACTATTAAAATATGAATATTCAATATTAAAATATTTACAAGGTTTAGAAGGAATTCCTCAATGTTATTATTTTACAAAAATAAAAGAATATAATTTTTTAATAATGGATTTATTAGGACCGAATTTATCTTTTTTATTAAATCAACATAATAATCATTTTTCAATAAATACAATAATAAATATAGGAATTCAAATGATAGAAAGAATAGAAGAAATACATAAAAGACATATTATTCATAGAGATATAAAACCAGGAAATTTTCTTATTGGAAATTCAGAAAATTCAAAAAATATAATTTATTTAATTGACTTTGGTTTAAGTAAAAGATTTAGAAATCCAAAAACTGGAAATCATATATTATATAAAGATGATAAAAAATTTATTGGAACTACAAAATTTTCTTCAATTTATTCTCAATTAGGAATTGAACAAAGTAGAAGAGATGATTTAGAAGGAATTATATATTCTTTAATATATTTATTTAAAGGTTTTCTTCCTTGGAGTAATTTAAAAGCAAAAAATAAAGAAGAAAAATTTCATAAAATTTTAGAAAAAAAAATTAATATTAATGTTGATATTTTATGCCAAGATATGCCTTTAATTTTTCCTAAGTTATTAATGTACACTCGTTCCTTATTATTTGAAGAAAAACCTGATTATGACTTAATTAAAAATAAATTAATTGAGGAATTAAATTATAAATATTCTATTTTGAATAATGATTATGATTGGATTGATAATAAGGAAAATTCTATTGTAAATTTAAGTAATTTAAAAGAAAAAAAAGAGGATGATAAAATTTCTAATTCAATCAAAGTAATGAGTTCAAGTAATATTTGGATAATAATCAATTGAAATATTTTTTTAGTTGAAAGATTATACATATAATTTGTAAATAAAATATCGATTTAATGTTGGAGTTATTATGTGTTTATCATATTATAAATAATAATTATTTAGTATTTATAGATAAAGATATGATTTGAAAAAAAATATTAGTATTCATAATATATTTGTATTTTAATAATTTAGTTCTTTTAAAAGATTTAGTAAAAAAAATAAAAATAAATATAAATTAAATAATTGGTATTTATTAAATTTAAATTTTTTTATATAATTATTTATTAAAATGAATAATAATTCTGATAGTTATAAAATTGATAATTCATATCCAACTAGTAATTCAATTAATAATAAAGAAAATAATTTAGAACAAGAATATAATGAATTAATTAATTCAAATGATAATGATATTTATGAAAAAAAGAATTCAATAAGAAGTGCTGAAGAAATGAAATATGAAAAAAATAAAGATTTTCCAATTTCAAAACATTATATTGACAATATAAATTTAATGAAAACTTATAATGATCAAATTAAAAAAAATTCATATAAAAAAAATAAAAAATATGAAGATTATAATAATGAAAAAATAAATATAAATGATTTAAATGAATATATTGAAATAGAAAATAAAAAATATGAAAAAGAATTAAAAGAATTAAAAGACTTTGATAATAATTCATATGAAAAAAATAATAAGAAAAAAAATAATGATTTTAATATTATAATTAGAAAAAGGAATAATTTTACTTTTGGAAAATCTGAGTTAGATTATAAAAATTTATCACCTAATTTTTTATCAGAAAATTCTAGAAATGAAAATAATAAAACTTATATTAATAAACATTTAATTATTCAACCAAAAAATTCTCCTCTTTTAATGGAACTTCAATTTTCTAAAAGTTATTTAAAAAATATGAAAGGAAAACATAAAACAAATAATCATTCAAATCCAAAAATAAATAAAAATTATTGTTTGAGAATACTATTAATGATATTTTTAACGGAAGAAAAGATTTAATTTTTTTTAAAACAAATATACAAAAAATTCTTAATTCAAAAATTAAAAAGAAAGAAATAAAAAACAAAAATAATAATTTAACTGAAAAAACGAAATCTCCATTTTTTCTTAATAATAAAAATAATTTTTTAACTTTAAATAATGATTATTCATATTTAAGAACTGAAAAAAATTTTTTGAAAAATAATTATTCAAAAAATTTCGATTTTTCAAAATATATCAAAAATCATTCTTTAGATAAAATTGCCCCAAAAAATAATTTTGACAATACTTCAATATCATATAAAATTATAAATAACCAAAAAATATTCTTTTAAATATATAAACCTTTTTTCAATAAAAATAATATAAATTAAAATTTTCATCATTTAAAATTTTTTATTTTAATTTTCTTTTTTATTAGTCTTATTATTATGAGAATATAAATTCTATTGTATTATTTATTTATATTATTTGAATCTATTATTATATTTTTATTTAATTCTTTTTGATATTGTTCATTTAATTCTGATTTATATTCATTTTATTTTTTTTCAAAATTTTTACAATTTTTATTTTGATTCTTAATATTTAAAATTTCTAAATCTTCTTCTTTGTTAATTATTTAAATTTTGGTTTAGATATTTAACAGAAAGGTATTATTATCAGAAAAAATTTTTTATTAACATTATTTCCCTTATTTAATAATTTTAAACAATTTCAAATTTTTCAACAATTAATTCTCTAGAAAAATGAATATATAAAATTTTTGAGTAGTTAATTTATTATAATTATATTTAATTTTATCTTGTATAACTGAAGGAATTTTTTTTTATATTGATTAACTTCTCATCTAATAATAATTTCTTAAACAAATAATTTATTTCTATCACTTGATCTTAAAGTAAATATAATTAGAACATTAAAATTAATATATATTTCAATATTCTCATTGTATAATTTAAAATTTTGTAATATTATATTTCCAGGAATACATGTTTTTAATTGTTATGAAGTATTTTTTATTATTTGATATTTAAATATATATATTAAATATTTATAATATTTAATTTAATTCTCTTTTTTTTAAATTAAAAAAATGAACTAATTTATAATAATAATAATATTAATAATAATAAAATATAAATATTAATAAATATATTAATGTCAGATTCTGCAGAAAAAAAAATTGGTCCAAAAAGATCATCTTTAAGAAATTCAACAAATAATTTAAATATAAAAGAATATATAATTCACAAACCACAAAAAAGAAATAGTGTAAGTTGGAAAATGGGTAAATTAAATTTAGAAAATATGAAAACAACTTTTGAAAACATTGAAAATAAAAATGAAAAAGAAATTGAAGAAAAAAATAAAAAATTTAAAGAAGCTAGAAGAAGAAGTGTTATTAATGAATTTACTCTTGTTAAAGAAATGCTTTCTAAAAATAAAATTGCTATTGAAGAAATAGAAGATGATGATGAAATTAAAAAAAATACTGAAAAAAATTTAGAAAATGGAAAAAAAGCTTTAAACACGAAAGACACTGATTCTGAAAGTGAAAATTAAATAATATATTCCAATTAAGAAATTAGAAAAATTAATTTTATTTTTTTCTGTGTATAAATTTTTTATTTTTTTATTTATATTATTATAAGAATACTTTAAATAAAATAATTAATCAAAGAAAAATTGCGATTGAATATTTAATAAATTTAATTTTATTTTCATTTTAAAATATCTTAAAATTTATTTTTAATAAAAACTTTTTTCACAAAATTTAAAATAAAATAATTATAAAGTTTTTTTCAATAAAAAAATAAAATGTTATATAATAACATAGACGAAAACATAGACGAATTATTAAATAATATTCCAATAGGAATATTAATATTAAATAAAGACAAAAATATAAATAATAATTATAAGATAACATATTGTAATGAATTAGCAATAAAATTACTTTCAATTCCAAAAGATAATGATATAAATAATTTCATAAAAAATTTGAATGATTATTTAGAATATTCTCCTTTTGAAAACAATAATAAAACAACTCTGAATGATCATATATTCTTAACTAAAAAATCAAATAATAAAATCTTTATTCATAATGAACATTTAATGTATATAAAAGTAAATAAAGTTAAAGATAAAATATATGTATTAATTGATAATTATGAAGATGAAAGAAAAAATATTCAACAACAATTTATTCAAAATATAGGATATCAATATTTATTAACTTTATATCATGAAATTAATAATCCTATTAATAGTTTATTATCAATACTTTCTGAAATTTCAGGAATAGATGATTTAAACATAAAAAGAATTGAACTTCTTGTTTTTTTAATTAGATTATTTTTAAAAAATTTCATTTTATATTTTCAAATATTTTCTTTAACTCATATTGAAAAAGAAAGAAATTCAACAATTAACTTACAGAATATTTTTGGAAGAATATCAAATAAATTTATTAAATTATTTGAATATAAGAAAATAAATAAAATTCAAAATTTAAAATTTTTAAATGGTAAATCTGCAAATTATGATTATTTTCTATTTAAAAATTTGATAAAAATGATATTTGTATATTTTTATCAAAAAAGTAAAATTGAAAGTGAATTTTCAATAAATATAGAATTATTAAAAAATAAGGAAAATACAATAAAAATAAGATTTTCAAATAAAAATTTAGAAGAAGAAAAATTAAAACATTATTCAAATGAAGAATTAATAAATATAGAAAAAATAAATATATCAGAATATAATTCAAATATTCAAACATTAAAAATAACAGAAAAAATAATAAAGAAATTAATAAAAATTTTAAAAATAGAAAGTGAATATAATTTTGATTCAAATGATAATAATGAAATAATAATTTATATAAAATTAAACAATGAAATAACTTTTGGAAGTGATAATGATTTAGAAGAAATTACAGAAAATAATGAAAAACATATTGAATATATGAGAAAACTTTCAAGAAGTGTAACTTCAAAAACAAGTGAAAACACAAAAAATGAAAATGATAATAATAATTATATTTCTGAATTTTCTTTTAAATCTTTTTATAGTTATAATAAAGAAGATTATTCAAAAGATAAAGTGTCAAATTTCAAAAAAAGTTTAAAAAAAAATCATACTTCAAATTTTATTATTCATAAAACTAAATCTTTAAATTTAAGAAAAAATTTAAATTTAAGTCTTTTTAAAGGAATATTTAATAATGAATTTCAAAAAATAAAAAAAAATTTTGAAAAAGAAAAAGAAGAAACAAATTTTATTCATCATTGTAAATCATTTAATAATAAAAATTCAATAAATAAAATAATAAATAATTTAAAAGAAATAGAAACAGAAAATTTAAATGAAATAATTTTAGAAGAAAATGAATTGTATTCTTCAAATTTAATAAATGAAAAAAAAAATAAAGATTTAAATTTAAATAAAATAAACATAGAAGAAAAAGAAAATAATAAAAATAAATGTTTATGTAATGATGTAATGATAGTAGATGATGAGCAATTTAATTTAAGTTGTTTATCAAATAATTTAAAGAAAATAAATATATTATGTGATTCATGTAATGATGGAGAAGAATGTTTAAATTTAATAAAAAAAAAAATTGAAAAAAAATGTTCTTGTCAAAAATCAAATTATAAATTAATTTTATTAGATGTTGTTATGCCAAAAATTAACGGAATTGATACTATGAAAAATATACAAAAATTAGTTGATGATAAAAAAATTAATAATTTAAATATTATTTTTATTAGTGCTAGTGTTGATAAAAAAATTATTTTTGATTTACAAAAAAATTTTACAGTTATTAAAGATTTTCTATCTAAACCTGTTAAACTCTCGAAGATTAAAGATATCGTTAAAAGGTATTATTATGATTGTTAAATATTATTTTTAATATTTAATTTTTATTTGGGTTTGGTATTTTTATTTTTTTGTAATTGATATTATTTAGAATTAGGTTATAAAATAAGTTAAAGAAAAGGTAAAAACAATTTTTCAAAATGTAAATAATATAATATTTTTGATTTTTTTAAAGAACAAAAAATATTTAATAAATAAAAAAAAATAATAAAACAAATAATAAATAATAAATAATAATAAATAAAAACCAATTTCTCAAATATAAAATATATATTTAAAAATAATACTTATTTTATTTTTAAATTATATTTTTCCTTTTTTTTTATTTTTTCTATAAATTGTATATAGAAGATTTATAATTATTAATATTTAATTTTTTAAATTAATTACAATTAGATTAAAAGATAAAAATGAATGATGAAGAATTTAGCATTAATTCCCTTTTATCAAAAAAACTAATTTTCGATATGAATTCAGAAAGAACAAAAAAAAGAATGGCACAAATGCAAAGAATTAAAAATAATATAAATGAAAATGACACTCCAAAAGAAGATAAAAGTACATTTAATTCAACTCAATGTCCAAACGAAGATAATAACATAATAAGTTTACAATTAAATAAAAAATTACGTTTGGATAAAAATAAATTTAATGATTTTGATTTTTTAAATAATAATAGTAATAACATAAGTAATAATAGTAATAGTAATGTACACAGTTTATTAAATCCTTTTTTAAACAGTGAAGAATTAACAGAAAATGAATCTTCAAATATAGAAATCAATGTATCTGATTTAGATTGTGAAATTCATGAATATGAAAATAATTCTTATAAAAATTTATCTGAAATTTCTTCTAGAGAATTTGCTAAAAATTATTTATCTTCAAATTCAAAATCTTTTATTCATTTAAATAATAATTTAATTGCTAAAGCTGCTACAAAAAATGAAAAAAATACAAATTCTTATTTATTAGCTTTATATCCTGAATTAATGTCAAAAAATAAAGAAAAAAATTTAGATAATTATTATGTTGATGATGTTATTAAAGAGGAAATTGAAATTGAAAATCCTTTAAAACAAGATAATAATACTATTGAAAATAAAAAATCTAAAGATTTAATTATTGATATTAATACTCCTATTAAAATATTTCATCAAAAATCAAAAAGTGGAAATTGCTTTAAAGGTTTAATATCAAATTCTCCAAAAATATCAAAAAAGAATTCTATAAAAAAAGAAAAAGAGAAAGAAAAAGAGAAAGAGAAAGAAAAAAATATAATAAACTTAAACAGAAAAAATATAAGAAATTTTTCAAGAATATTTTTTACTCCTCAAAAATCCCAAAAATTTAATTTATCAAAATTATCTAAAATAAAATATCCAATATCACAAAGAAAATATAAAAGCGATAGTGAGAATAAGAATAAAATAATGAAAAAAATAATAAATATATCATCAAAAAATTTTTCAAATAAAATACCAAAAATGAAAATGAAAATAGCAATTTTATCAAATAATAATTCTCGTTCTAATTCATTAACAAATCATATAAGAAATAAAACTTCTTTTACAAATCCTTCATATGTTAATAAAATAGAATCTTATACAATTTATCATTCTAAATATAGTAATAAATTATCTAATAGAAATTATAATATTAACAATAATAATAAATTAGTTAATAAAACTAGTTTTAGATTATTTGAAATTAAAAAAGCAATTAAAACTTTAGGTAATAAAATTTCTCAAAAGAAAAAAAATACTTTTGGTTTATTTTTCCCTAATTCTAATAATAAAATTAATAATTCTAATTCTATAATTTTACAAAAGTCTTTTGCTAATTTTGAAATATCAAATAGAAATAAAATAATAAATTCAATGCAAAAAATTAATTTTAATCCTTTAAGTTTTTATTCAAAAACTCTTAATGAATTAAATAAATGCAAAGGAAATTTATTTACTATTTTAGTTTCTAAAGAAAAATATAAAAAAAAAAATAAACAATTTTTATTTAAAGGTTTATTTGAAATTAATCAAAATGAAGGAAACGTTTTTGCAAGTTGCATTTGTGGTGTTTCTAATTCTCCAAATATAATTAATATTAATGATTATGAAAATGTTTTAAATTATGATTTAAATAAAGGAGAATTTCAAAAATATAAATTTTCTTCTAAGGGTAATAAAAAATTTAATTGTAGTACAATTCTTCTTTATTAAAATGTTCTAATTAATATTTTATCAATAAATTACATATTAAACTTTTCTTGATTCAAATTTAATGATTTTTTATTTGAACAAAGTGTTTATTTTTTTTTGTGATTAATATCATTTATTATTAGCTTATTTTTTTGAGAAAATATTATGTTGCAGTATTTTAAGAAATAATTTTTAATTTGTTTAAAATATATAAATATAAATATCAAATATTAATTAAAAACAATTAAATATAATTTTTAAGTTATCTAATAAGTATATTTTACAGTTTTATTTTAGACATTTTTTTTTTTAATTTATTTTATTTGATCAATAAAAAATAATAAATCATTGACAAATAATAAACCCACATAAAATATATATTTTAGACATTAATATTTATAAAAATACTTAATAATTAATTATTTTAATTAACATTTTGAATAAAATGATATTTTTTAAAATCATAATTAATTTTTTTATATACTATTTTTTATGTTAAAAATTATTATAATTCAAAAATATTTAACATTTTGATATATTTTTTTATAAATAGAAAAAAAAAATTAATAAATGAAAGTTCTTTCATTTTTTGCTCCTAATTTAAATAACAAAGAAAAAGCATTATTAAACATAGGATACACAATAAATAAATTAGGTAATATATTTGATAAAAAAATAACAAACAGAATATTTAATGATTTATCAGATGAATTGAAAAACAATTATACATATTTAACTCAATTTTTCTGTAATGATTTAGGTAGATTTATTTATAAAAATAATGAATGTTATTGTCACATAGGATTATTTAATAATCATTGTCAATCATATGGAATTGAATTTTGGGGAAAATCAGGTAATCTTGTTTTTCAAATTATTTTTGGTTGTTTATATTTTGTATTATTTTGTATAATGATTCTTAGATTTATTTCTAATTTAAAAAATTATAATTATTTTTTTTCAAGTTTAATAACTCCGAAAACTTTAGTTATTTTAAATTTAATAGTTTTGACTTTATTTAAATTTATTTATATGATCATTGATCCTTATTGTCAATATCAAAAAATAAATTATACATTTGATAGAACAATTGATGAATTAAAATTTTCTGCAATAATATCAATTTATTTAATTTTATTTAATGTTTTTATTGGATTAAATACAAATTTAAATAGAGGAAAAGGAGAAATTAATAAAAATAAATATGTTTTAGTTTATAAATTAATTAAATGTCTCATTATTATTATTTTATGTATTATTTATCCTACTCAAATTGCTTTAAGTATTCAAATGTCACATAATTATAAAGAAATTGGAGGAATGATTTATTTATTATTTTTTGGATTGTTTTTGTCTCTTTGTTTATTTATTTTTACTTTTTGGATGATTTTTTATTTAAGAGATAAAATATTCAAATATTATCAAATAAGAAAAGAAAATTTAAGAAAAGAAAAAATTAAAATTACAAAACTTTCAACATATAATTTAAATACTGAAAGTAATTTAAAAGATAATGAATTATTAAATCACAAACATTTAAGTCAAAGAAATATTCCAGTAAAAAGAAATAACTATATTTTTGATTTTTTAAAAATTGCAATTGAATCAAATTTAATAAAAGAAGTTGATAAAGCAATAGATAAAAATGAAAACAATTTTGATATGGATAATTATGAATTAATAGATTTTGAAAATGAAATGTTAATTTTAGATTTATATAAAAAAGAAGAATTAAATGATTTAAATTTAAATAAAATGAATGATTCTGAAAAACAAATACCAAAAGTTAATAATGAAATAGAAGAAGATTATTTATTAAATGAAATTGATTTAAAAATAGTAAATGATATTTTTAGTTTTAGTTTTTTATATATGATTGTAACAATAGAATTTGTTATTTATAATATTATTTCTAGATTTCAATTATTTTCTAATTATTCTTATTTGATGTTTACTATTTTTTTTATTATTCATTTAGTTGATGCTCAATATATTATTATTATTTATTTTGTTTTTTTTAAAAACACTATTATTCAAGAATATCAAAATTTAAAATATATTGGAGAATTAGATAAATTAACTCTGAAAAAAAAAAATGGACATAAATATTATATGTGTTATAATAATTTAAAAAATTCAATTATTTTTCCAAGGTTTAATGATTTTATTAATTTTTATGAAGAAAATAAATAACTAAATAATTTTTTATTCAATATTATTTATATCTATAAATCTAAAGAACAAATCAAAAGTTGAAATAACAAAATATATAAAAAGTCTCAATTATTTCTTCTCATTATTTTATTTATTAAACTTAAAACACATATTAAATTTATATTATCATAATCATTATGTTTCTCCAAATTATCCATATTCTTCTTTAATCTTTTATTTTTTATAAAGAAATTATTTCTAAAAATTTTAAAATATTTTATATTTGATTTATGGTTTTTCTGAAAGAAATTTTTAAGATTTAATTAAAGATTTTTTTTATAAATTTCATTTTTTCATATTTTATATTATTTTTAAGGTTTAATTATATTTAAATAATTATTTATTTTAATTAAATAATTTTTTAATTATCATATAATAAAGACTTAAATATTTTAAAACATTTTAGACATATGGCAATGGAAGCAGCATCATTATCATTATTAGAAAAATTGAAAGAGTCATTTATAAAATTTTCCCAAATTTTTTCGTATGATATTCCAGATGATTCCTTTTTTAAATATTTAAAAACCCTAGAAAAAGAATCGAATCAAAT
>JAEEGL015023404.1_pt1 | contig 18529 bp, 16 predicted proteins | sample 9134231 | NCBI WGS metagenome assembly JAEEGL01 (sample SAMN16246548, study PRJNA631951) | gut metagenome | biome: gut microbiome; feature: rumen; material: fiber-attached | host: Bos | place: Iran: Karaj | collected 2018-10 | reverse complement strand
CGGTCGATGCTGGTGTCTGCCGTCAGCTTTTCTGCCTCATAGAGCGGCAACGGACGGTTTCCTACTATCGACATGTCGCCCTTGAGTATGTTGAACAACTGTGGCAACTCGTCGATGCTGTACTTGCGTATGAACTTGCCCACCTTGGTAATGCGCGGGTCGTTCTCTATCTTGACGAAGGCGTTGTTAATCTCCTCCTCTTTCTGCTTGTTGAAGTCACTCTCTGCCATGACGAAATCATCGCCCACAAGCATAATTTCCTCATCGCCGATCATCATCATGGACTCCATGCCCATGTCTATCATGTCTTGCTCAGCCTGTTCGCCCAGAGGGGCAGTGACAGTCTTTAGCTCTTCTTCCTCATGGTTCTCGGCATATTGATTGTGGTCCTTACTGAGCTCTTTCAGTCTTTCCTCGGCATCAACATACATGCTGCGGAACTTGAGGAAATCAAAGATGGTATAGTTCGTTCCTACTCGTTTCGACTTGAACAAGATGGGACCTGGACTCTCAATTCTGATGGCAATAGCCGTAATGATGAAGATAGGCGACAGCAGGATAATGGCAAGTCCAGAGAACACGATGTCGAAGAGGCGCTTCCATACGGGAATCTTAAACTTCAGAATACGGTATTTGGGCGCTTCGTCGTCGAACAGGATATTCTCACGGTCGGAGATGAATAGAATCTTCTTGTTCAGCTCGGTCACCGAGGCAGAGTTGATAATCGTATCATTGATGCCACACTTCATGTATATGTCGCGCTCCTCATCAGTCATGTTGCTGGTTATGAGGATTATATATACATTGCGGCACTTCTTTCGCAGATAGGTGATGGCCGTGATGTCCTCATTGCGCACATTCCTTTCGAAGAACACGATGAAGTGCTCGTTCGAGACGTGCGGCGTACAAATCTGGGCAGCATCTTTGTAGGCGTTGGTCATACGAACCAACTGCCCTGGAATATATCTAAGGCGTTCTTGTGTCTTAGGGTTATTACCTAAATAAACAACACCTATCATACTATAATATAATAATGTATACTATAATTTAATTGGGGAGGATTTTCTTTACTCGTATCTTGAGCTCCATGGGATTGAAGGGCTTCACGATATAATCCTCAGCACCGATTTCCAGCAGACGGATGCGTTCGCTGGTTGAATCTTCGCTTGACAACATAATGACTGGAATGTGGCGGAAGAGCTCGTTCTGCTTGATCCACTCCAAGAAATCATCGCCTCGCATGCCGGGCATACGGATGTCGGAGATAATCAGGTCAGGGGTGTTGCCGGCCTGGAGCCACTTCACACCCTGCAGTCCGTCAGGGAGCCACTGTACGTCATAATCACTCATCAAATAGATGGAGAGTACCTTTGCAATCGTCTCCTTGTCATCGAGAATAAGTATCTTCTTTTTCATATAAGAATTTAACTTTTAGCCAATAGTATTGTCCTTCTAACGTGCAAAGGTAAAAAAATATTTTTAATTGTAGTCAAATAATGATAAAAAAATATTCAAAAAGTGCAAAAAAAATGGTTTTTACAAATATTTTAGGGAAATTTGTAGTGGAAAACGTATTATTAGTAAGACTTAAAATAAAGGAATTATGGCAAACAGGTATTTATTGGGTTTCGATGTAGGCAGCTCTTCTGTCAAGGCATCGTTGGTGAATGTAGATAGTGGAAAGTGTGTAGCTTCTGCCTTCTATCCTGAGAAGGAGGCGCCGATTATGGCGGTAAAGGCAGGCTGGGCTGAGCAGGACCCACAAATGTGGTGGGACAATGCCAAACTGAGCCTAAAGAAGATTATGGCCGAAGCCGGTGCAACTGCGGAGGATGTCAAGGCTATTGGCATCTCCTATCAGATGCATGGTCTGGTATGCGTAGACAGGAATCTGAAGGCGCTCCGTCCTGCTATCATCTGGTGTGACTCGCGAGCTGTGCCCTATGGTGAGAAAGCTTTCCGCGACCTCGGTGCCGACCAGTGCTTGACGCATCTGCTGAATTCGCCTGGCAACTTCACTGCTGCCAAGCTGGCTTGGGTCAAGGAGAACGAACCCGAGACTTTCGAGAAGATTTATAAGGTGATGTTGCCAGGCGACTATATCGCCATGCGCCTTTCGGGTGTGGCCAATACCACGGTTAGCGGCCTCTCAGAGGGCATGTTCTGGGACTTCAAGCAGAACCAAGTGGCCGACTTCCTGATGAAGTACTACGGCTTTGATTCGTCGCTGATTGCCGACATCGTTCCGACGTTTAGTGTGCAGAGTGCCGTTAGTGAAGAGGCTGCTGCCGAGCTGGGCCTGAAGGCTGGCACTCCGATTACCTATCGCGGCGGCGACCAGCCTAACAATGCGCTGTCACTGAATGTGCTGAACCCTGGTGAGATTGCCGCTACGGCTGGCACCTCCGGAGTGGTCTACGGCGTGTTGGGCGAGGTTAATTACGACAAGCAAAGCCGCGTGAACACCTTTGCCCATGTGAACCACAGCGCAGAGCAGACGCGTCTGGGCGTGCTGTTGTGCATCAACGGCACGGGCATCCTGAACGCCTGGGTTCACCGGAATATCACCCCTGACGTGAGCTATGCCGCCATGAACGACCTGGCTGCTACGGTGCCCATCGGCAGCGAAGGTGTTACCATTGTACCATTCGGCAACGGAGCCGAGCGTGTCCTCGAGAACAAAGAAATTGGCTGCTCGGTCAATGGTCTGAACTTTAACAAGCACTCCAAGGCCCACTTGGTTCGTGCTGCTCAGGAAGGCATTGTCTTCTCCTTCTGCTATGGCATGGAAATCATGCAGCAGATGGGCATGGATATCCAGAAAATCCATGCGGGCAAGGCCAATATGTTCCTATCGCCGCTGTTCCGCAATACGCTGGCTGGCGTTAGCGGAGCGACCATCGAACTTTACGACACCGATGGCTCGGTGGGTGCCGCCAAGGGTGCCGGTATTGGCGCAGGCATCTATAAGGACAGTAACGAGGCCTTTGCTACGCTTGACAAACTTGAGGTCATTACTCCTGACGAGCAGAATCGCCAGGCTTACCAGGTCGCCTATGCCGCTTGGAAGGAGACGCTGGCCAAGAACCTATAGGACGCAACAAGACTTCAGGTTGTGCAACTGATAGTTAGCCCGAGGCTTCAACCCGGGCAGTGATTCCGTAACGGGAACCACTGTCCGGATTATCGTTCCTGTACACGCCTGATTTTCTTTGTTTTCTGAGATTATCTGTAAAAGCCCGTCGTCAAAAAAGCGGGACAAATATTTCACAAAATCGCTCTGAAGTTTGGTATTATCGTTTTTTTTGTATATCTTTGCAGTTTGTAAACGCGTTTGTGACGAAAAGAACCATCATTCCAAGCGCGTTCATGGCTTGAAATGCTGTGAAACAGGAAAGACGACAAACAATTAATAATAAACATGTAACGCTTATGAAACCGACATTATTTCTTTTAGCAGCAGGTATGGGCAGCCGTTATGGTGGTCTCAAGCAGCTTGACGGTCTGGGCCCTAACGGGGAGACCATCATGGATTATAGTATTTACGACGCTATCCAGGCAGGGTTCGGTAAGATTGTATGGGTTATCCGCAAGGACTTCGAGGAACAGTTCCGTCAGCAGATTCTGGCCAAGTACGAGGGTAAGGTGAAGTGCGAGCTGTGCTTCCAGGCACTGGATGCCCTGCCCGCAGGTTTTAACGTTCCTGAGGGACGTCAGAAGCCGTGGGGTACTAACCACGCCGTGCTTATGGGCAAAGATGTTATCAAGGAGCCTTTCTGCGTGATTAACTGCGACGACTTCTATGGCCGTGATGCCTTCATGCAGATTGGCAAGTATCTGAGCGGCCTGGCTGATGGCACTCGCAACCAGTATGCTATGGTGGGCTTCCGTGTGTGTAACACGCTGAGCGAGAATGGTACGGTGGCCCGTGGCGTGTGTGCGTACAACGAGCAGCGCCATCTGACGGACGTTGTCGAGCGTACTGAGATTGTTCGTTGTGCTGCCGACGGCTCGCAGGCCGGCGATGCCTCACAGCCCATCCGCTATAAGGATGAGCAGGGTCAGTGGCAGGCGTTGGGCGAGAACGTCCCCGTGTCGATGAACATGTGGGGCTTTACCCCCGACTATTTCGAGTACTCCGAGGCTTACTTCAAGGAGTTCCTGAGCGACCCGAAGAACATGGAGAACCTGAAAGCCGAGTTTTTCATACCGCTTATGGTTAATAAACTGATCCAGGACGGTACGGCAACCTGTGAGGTGCTGGACACAACGTCGAAGTGGTTTGGCGTGACATACGCAGCAGACCGTCAGGACACCGTGGACCGCATACAGAAGCTTGTGGATGAGGGCGTCTACCCGAACAAACTGTTTTGATTGAGAGATGCTGAATCCTGTAATGACCGAAGGGGAGTGCACGTTGTTGCGCTCCCTTATCGCTGAGGCTGAGACGGTCGTATGCGTGTGTCATACTAATCCTGACGGCGACGCCATCGGCTCCATGCTGGGGTGGGGCGAGGTGCTCCGTCAGCTGGGTAAGGATCCTGTGCTGGTGGTGCCTGACCAGTTTCCCGACTATCTGCATTGGATGCCAAACACGGAGAAGATAGTGCGATACGACAAGCGTAAGGAGTATGTCGACACGCTGCTGAAGATTGCTGACCTGGTGTTCTGTCTTGACTTCAACACGCTGCTTAGGACTGAAGGCATGGCATTGTCGTTGAGCCAGTCGCCGGCCAAGAAGGTCCTGATAGACCATCATCTGGAGCCTGATGTCAATGCCGAGCTAGTGTTCTCGTTCCCCGACATGTCGTCAACCTGCGAGCTGGTGTTCCGCATCGTTTGGGAGTTGGGTGTTCTCGACATGCTTGGGAAGCACTTCGCAGGCCCCATTTACTGCGGCATGATGACCGACACTGGGGGCTTCACCTATAACTCCAACGACCCCGACATCTTTTTCATTATCAGTCAGTTGCTGACCAAGCGCATCAACAAGGACAAAATCTACCGTAATGTCTATAACAACTACTCTGAGAACCGGCTCAGGCTAGTAGGTCATGTGCTGTGCAACCGTCTGGTTGTAGACCAGAAGCGCCATGCCGCCTACTTCACATTGCCACGCGAGGATCTGCGCCGCTTTCATTTTATGAAGGGCGATGCAGAGGGACTAGTCAACATGCCGTTGCAAATAAAAGGTTTGAAACTGAGCATCTCGCTTCGCGAAGACACCGAGCGCGACCGTCTGGTGTGGGTAAGTCTGCGTTCGGTAGACCAGTTCCCGTGTAACAAGGTCGCTGAGCAGTTTTTTCAGGGCGGTGGACATCTGAATGCCTCCGGCGGACGCGTCAATGGCACCATGGAGGATGCTGTACGTGTGGTGGAAGAGGCCCTTGCCGCATTTGAAGACACGTTAAAGTAGCCTAATTTTTGGCTCATTGTGAGGGTTCATGTTCCGAAGTTGGATTTTATTTTGTATCTTTGCGCCCGAAAAAGCGAAGAAATGACAATGAAGAGACTGTTTTATCCGATATTGATGCTTCTCTCAGTGCTGCTGTACACGAGTTGCGAGAAGTATGAGACCTATGGCGATAAGAAAGCCAAGGAGCGCGAGGCTATTAACAAGTTCATCGCCCGTGAGGAAATCAAGGTGATTACTGAGAACGAGTTCAAAGCCAAGGGCGAGACCACCGATACGGCTGCCAATGAGTTTGTCAAGCTCGAACGTACTGGTGTCTATATGCAGATTGTACGCAAGGGCTGCGGAAAGCAACTGGAGTCTGGCAAGGTGGTGACGCTACTGTGTCGGTTCTTGGAGTACAACATCCTGACCGACTCGGTGCTGGTATGCAACTCGCAGCCGTTCTACTACTACAGTGCCTCACTGAAGCAGTACATCGACGCTTCGCAGTATGTCGACAAGATGAGCGTCTCACGCTCAGGTACCACCATCACCGCCTCGTTTGTTGAGGGTATGATGCTGACGTTCCACAGCACTACGACATCGGTTCCTGCCGGCTGGCTGGTGCCTCTGAACTACGTCAACGTGGGTCGTCCTGAGAACGAGACCGACGAAATATCGAAGGTGCGGCTGATAGTACCGCATTCGCAGGGTACTGCCGACGCGTCGGCGAGCGTGTACCCATGTTTCTACGAGATTACATACGAACGAGAGAAATAAAAACAACACCAGTATGACACTTATTAAATCTATCTCCGGCATCCGCGGAACCATTGGCGGAGGCACGGGCAATACGTTGAATCCCCTTGATATAGTGAAGTTTACCACGGCCTATGCTACCTTCATACCCCGTAAGTCGGGCAAGATAGTGGTAGGTCGCGACGGCCGCATCTCAGGTCCCATGGTGCGCGATGTTGTCTGCGGCACCCTGACGGGCATGGGCTTTGATGTCCTTGACATCGGCTTTGCCAGTACGCCGACTACCGAGCTGGCCGTGCGTATGAGTGGTGCCGATGGTGGCATTATTATTACCGCATCGCACAATCCCCGCCAGTGGAACGCGCTGAAGCTGCTCAACAGCGAGGGCGAGTTCCTGACTGCTACCGATGGCAACAAGGTGCTGGAGATTGCCGAGAAGGAAGATTTCTGCTATGCCGAGGTGGACCGTCTGGGACGCGTCATCGAGAATCATTCTTTTGATGACCGTCACATACAGTCTGTACTCAATCTCCACCTTGTCGATGCTGATGCTATCCGCAAGGCCCGCTTTACTGTCTGTGTTGACAGCATCAACAGCGTGGGCGGTATCATCCTGCCTAAGTTGCTCGAGCGACTGGGCGTAGACTTTAAGTTTCTCAATGGCGAGGTGACAGGCGATTTTGCCCATAACCCTGAGCCGCTGGAGAAGAACCTCCAGGGCATCATGGACGAGATGAAGACTGGTCGCTACAATCTCGGCATCGTCGTTGACCCTGATGTCGACCGACTGGCCTTTATCTGCGAGGACGGCCGCATGTTCGGCGAAGAGTATACCCTGGTAAGTGTAGCCGACTACGTGCTGTCGCAGACACCAGGCAATACGGTAAGTAATCTTAGCTCTACCCGTGCTTTGCGCGATGTCACCAACCGGCATGGAGGCACTTATACCGCTGCTGCTGTCGGCGAGGTCAATGTCACGACCAAGATGAAGGAGGTGAACGCTGTCATTGGCGGTGAGGGCAATGGTGGCGTAATCTATCCCGAGAGCCACTACGGCCGTGATGCTCTGGTGGGCATCGCCCTGTTCCTGACCCTGCTGGCCAAGAAAGGTTGTAAGGTCAGCGAGCTTCGTAAGACATACCCCGACTATCAGATAGCCAAGAATCGTATCGATCTGACGCCCGATACCGATGTCGATGCCATTCTGGTGAAAGTGAAGGAGCTCTTTGCTGGCGCCCCAGATGCCCAGGTGAACGATATTGACGGCGTGAAGATTGATTTCCCCGACCGTTGGGTTCATCTGCGCAAGTCGAACACCGAGCCCATCATCCGCGTCTACAGTGAGGCAGCTACGATGGAGGCTGCCGACGAGATAGGTAAGAAGCTGATGCAGGTGGTCTACGACATGCAAGGATAGATAAGACACTACCGGTTTGTCGGTAGGAAACTATCGGTTTGCTTGTTAACGTATTCTTTTTATCAGAAGTTCACACCAGCGCTGATGAAGAAACAGCGGTTGTGGGCTGAGTCAAAGTCGTCGCGGTTGATATTGGCCAGGCCGAATTCGAAACCCACTTCAGCATAGAGCATCGAGTACTCAATGCCGCACCCCAGGCGCAGACCGCCGTCGAATCTCTGGAAGATGTCGTACGATGAGAAAGACTGGCGGGGTGGGGTGTAGTCCTTCGTCTGGCCCCATACGCCCAGAGCAAGGTAGCCACCAAGGAACGGCTGTAGGAAGAAGTCGCTGATGGCAATGTTATATTTGCAGACGATGGGCATCTGCAGGTAGCTCAGCCTGTACTTGATGCGCTCTCCGCCGGCTGTGCGTCCGGCACCACCTTTCTCTGAATACCCCAGTCCCACCTCAAGCCATACAGGAGCCTGATGGGCCAGTTGTAGGCCGAAGACACCACCCAGGTAGAGGCCTGAATAGGCGTCTGCGTCGAGCGTGACGTCGCCGCTGCCAATGCTGGCAACGTTCAGACCCAGGCGCAGGCCGTAATAGTGTTCACGCCCATCACGGTTATAACGGTTCTCTTCGTATTCTTTGTAAATCTGTGCTGCCGACTGAACGGTCAGCAGCACAGAGAATAGCAGGGTGATTAGTTTCTTCACTGTTTTGTCTATTGTTAAAATGAGGTTATTCGTAGTGTGTGTCCAGATAGGTCACGTGGGTAACGAGGTATTCCTCGATGCCGTGCTTGCCGTCGGCGCCGCCGATGCCTGACTTCTTCACGCCAGCATGGAAGCCATGCATGGCCTCGAAGTGCTCGCGGTTGATGTAAGTCTCTCCGAACTCCAGTTCGCGGGCCACACGGGTGGCTGTGTCGATGTCCTTGGTGAAGACGCTGGAGGCCAGTCCGTATTCGCAGTCGTTGGCCCAGGCAATAGCCTGTTCGATGCCGTCGAACTCAATGAGCGGGATGACGGGACCGAAGGTCTCCTCATGGATGATGTCCATGTCCTGGCGGCAGTTGTCGAGCACGGTGGCGGCATAGAAGTAGCCTTTGTCGCCTACGCGGTGACCACCACAGAGCAGCTTGGCGCCTTGCTTGATGGCACGCTCAACCTTCTCGGTCACGCTCTCCAGGGCACGAGCCTCTACCAGCGGACCCATATCGACGGTGTGGTCCTTGCAGACGTCGCCGACCTTGACAGCCTGCATCTTCTTGACGAGTATGTCGGTGAACTCAGCCTTGACGGCCTTATCGACATAGACACGCTCGGCGTTGTTGCAGATTTGGCCGTTGTTGCCTATGCGTGAGTCGACAATCCACTGGGCAGCCTTCTCCAGGTCGGCATCCTTGCAGACGATGGCAGGGGCCTTGCCGCCCAGTTCCAGGCTGACCTTAGTGATATTCTTCGAGGCGGCTGCCATGATGCTCTCGCCAGCGCCTACAGAGCCTGTCACGCTGACGATGTCAATCTTGGGTGAGCCTGCCATCTCGTTGCCGATGACGCTGCCCTTACCTGTCACGATGTTGATGACACCCTTAGGCAGTCCCACCTTGTCGACGACCTCGCCGAATACAGTACAGTTCTCAGGCGTCAGCTGTGAGGGTTTGATGACGATGGTACAGCCGGCGATGAGGGCGGCACCAGCCTTGCGGGCTATGAGGAAGAATGGGAAGTTCCAGGGGAGGATGCCTGCTACGACACCGATGGGCTTCTTTGTCAAGAAGATGGTCTCGTTGGGACGGTCAGAGGGGATAATCTCACCCTCGATATGGCGGGCGAACGATGCCATGTAGTCGAAATACTCAGCGGTCACGTCAACCTCGATGGTGGCCCATGTGATGGTCTTTCCCTGCTCGCGCATGATGATGTCGATAAACTCCTCGCGGCGCTCACGGATGCCGTTGGCCAGCTTCTTCAGCCATGCGGCGCGCTCGATAGCAGGGGTCTTTGCCCACTGCTTCTGGGCGGCACGTGCAGCGTCAAGGGCACGGTTTACGTCTTCGATGGTGCCCTCAGGCTGACGGGAGATGACTTCCTCCGTCGAGGGGTTTAACACGTCAATCCACTGGCCGTTGCTGCTCTGGCAGAACTGACCGTTAATGTACATCTTTAAATCCTTCATAAGTCTTGTTTGCTTTAGTTATCTATTAGTTTTGTCACGCAAAAATACGTATTTCTTTCCGTTCCTCCAAATTTTAGCGAGGAAATTTTGCCGTTTACCCGATATTTTGTACCTTTGTATGGCAAAATAGTGATTTATTATGCATATAGCCATAGCGGGAAACATAGGCAGCGGCAAGTCGACCCTGACAAAAATGCTTGCCAAACACTACGGATGGGAGCCTTGGTTTGAGGCCGTGGAGAACAACCCCTATCTGGAGGATTACTACCGTGACATCCACCGGTGGTCCTTTAATCTGGAGGTTTACTTCCTGAAGGAGCGCTTCCGTGACCTGATAGCCATAGCCGAGTCTGACCGAAACATCATTCAGGACCGCACCATCTATGAGGGCGTCTATGTGTTCATGCAGAACAACAAAGCCATGGGACATCTCTCCGACCGTGACTACGAGACCTATATGGAGCTCTTTGCCCAGATGATGACCATGGTGCGCGTGCCTGACCTTCTGATTTATCTGCGGGCGTCAGTGCCCCATCTGGTGGGGAATATCCAGAAGCGCGGCCGTGACTACGAGCAGACCATCCAGCTCGACTATCTGCAGAACCTGAACGACCGCTACGAAGATTTTATCTATAACACATACCCAGGGCGCGTGATGACTGTCGAGAAGGACCAACTTGACTTTCAGCACCGTTCCTCTGACTTCGCACAGATTGTCGACCGCATTGACCGTACACTCTTCGGCCTCTTCTCTCATCTCTGAACATTCAAAATCTGAACTCACATCTCTAAACTCAAAACACGAACAAAGATGCACATCGCAGTAGCAGGAAACATCGGAAGCGGCAAGACCACGCTCACCAAGTTGCTGGCCCACCGTTATGGCTGGACTCCCCGTTATGAACCTGTCGACAATAACCCCTATCTGGCCGACTTCTATGCCGACATGCCCAGGTGGTCGTTCAACCTTCAGGTCTATTTCCTCAGCAAGCGCTTTAAGGAGGTTGTTGAGATATCCAAGTCGAAGGAGGTTATCATTCAGGACCGTACCATCTTTGAGGATGCGCGTATCTTCGCTCCCAACCTGCACAGGCAGGGCATGATGTCAAACCGTGACTTCGACAACTACTCTGACCTGTTCGAACTGATGATGTCTTTGGTGCAGCTTCCTGACCTGATGATCTATATCCGTTCCAGCATTCCCACGCTGGTGGCTCAGATCCAGAAGCGTGGTCGCGACTACGAGCAGACCATCCGCCTCGACTATCTGCAGGGCTTGGAGAAACTCTATGAGGAGTGGATTTCGAATTATCGGGGTCCCCTTATCATCGTCGATGGCGACACCTGCAAGTTTGGCGATAATCCTGAACACTTGAAGCAGGTTACCGACATGATTGACGCCAAACTCTTCGGCCTCTTCCCCATGGAGTCCGTCTAAAGCTAAGGTTTCCCATTTTTTTTAGACGTCGGCCGTTTACTTTCCCAGCATTTTAGTGTCAAGGTAGCTTTGGAAGGTTTCCTTGTACATGTCGCCGATGGGCAGGTAGGTATCCTTGTCCATAATGACGCGGCTTTTGTTCACCTCCTGTATCTTCGTGAGGTTGACAATGTACGAACGGTGTATGCGCATAAAATAGTCGGGTAGGCGTTCCTCCATCTTTTTCATCGACAACAGCGTGACGATGGGCTTCGGCTCACTGTCGAGCCACACTTTCAGGTATTCGCTCATGGCCTCCACGTAGCGGATGTCGCTGATGCTGACCTTGACGATGCGGTATTCGGTCTTCAGGAAGATGGTGTCCTCTCCCTCCGACCTCCCCTGTGCGGGGGAGGCTGTTTGAGCGGCGGAGTCCCCGTTTTCAACAGTGGGGGCTTGGGGTAGCGCACGCTCCTTCAGTCTCAGGGCCGCGCGCTGGAAGTCCTGCATGCCGAAGGGTTTCAGCAGGTAGTCGACGGCGTTGACCTTGAATCCCTCTACGGCATACTCTGCGTATGCTGTGGTAAAGACTATGAGTGGTGGCACGGTCAGCGACTTGACAAAGTCCATGCCGTTCAGGTCAGGCATGTTGATGTCACAGAAGATAGCGTCCACCGTGTCCTGTTCAAGAAAGGCTTTAGCCTCCAGGGCGCTTTGGCATTGGGCAGCCAGTTCTAAGAATGGTACCTTGCCAATGTAGGCAGCTATCTGCTGGAGTGCCAGGGGCTCGTCGTCAATGGCCATGCATCTAATCATGTCAGCGGTATTGTTAGTTCAACGTTGTAGACGTCAGTCTCGTCTTTGATATTGAGTGTATAGTTGTTGTCATACAGTAAGTTTAAGCGTTGTTTGACATTGGCGAGTCCTACGCCGCCTTTTTCTTCGTTGGGCTTGTCAGCCTTCGAGTTTTTGCACTGGAACTGCAGTCGCTCGTGTTCGACAGCCACCTTGATGTCGATGAACGAGTCGCGTTGATAGCTAATGCCATGCTTGAAGGCGTTCTCGATGAAGGTAATGAGCATCAGTGGGGGTATCAGCTTGTCCGGCACTTCGGTAGGAAGGTCCATGTCGATTATTACCTTGTCGGTATAGCGTAGCTTCATCAGGGTGATGTAGTTGCGTATGAAGTCGAACTCGCGGGATAGCGGCACGCCCTTCTTGTTGCCTTCGTAAAGCACGAAGCGCATCATCTTTGACAGTTCGAGGATGGTGTCCTTTGCCTTTTCGGGATCGATGTCAACAAGTGCATGGATGTTGTTGAGCGTGTTCATGAAGAAGTGCGGGTTAATCTGGTACTTGAGGTATTCCAGCTGCTGTTCCAGGTTTTCCTTCTCCAGTGCGATGAGCTTCTTCTGATCGTTACGGTTCTTGAAGTAGAACTTGATGCCGAGGTTCATGCCGAGCATGAGGATGAGGATGACGATGGCAATGATGTCGTGTTCGGCAATGATGACTGGTGGTCTGTGCGGGCCTTTGTGCGGATTGTCGTCTTGAAACATCGGCTCATGGTGTTCGCGTTGTTCGAAGTCACCGTCAAACTCCGGCGGCCCGTGGTGTCCGCGGTGAACCATTTCATGAGGTTTGTGGTGCATTTCGTCAGGCCGTGTGTTGCACTGGTAAACCGTAAAGACTCCGAGCATACAAGCTGTCAGTACGAGATAGAGCCAGCGCTTGCGGCCATGGACGAGTAGGGGTGCGAGGAGGAAGTTATGGATAAGGAAGAGTACCAGATAGATGCCAAAGAGGCGCCACACTACCCATAGCTCATGCCAGTTGAACTCCATCTCCGTATCATGCATCGTACGGATGTAGAGGCTCAGCAGGGGCGCTGCGAAGAGTAGTCCCCACAGCGCCACGTAAGCCGTATTCTCGAACTTCGACTGTTGTTTCATCCACTTCATATAACGCGGAATGGCTTGTTTTATTGTGCCGTTTTGTTACCACCAGCCACCACCACCGGTGTTGTAATTGTCGAGTGTTACCGAGCTACCGCCTGAGACGTTGCCACCGATGTTAACCATACCACCAAAGTATGTCGTGCCGTCACTGACGGTGACACCTGAAGACAGGGTTGGGACAGACGAGGTGTAGACCACGAGTGGGAGACTGTTGCCACCACCGCCAGGACCACCACCAGGAAATCCGCCACCACTATTGGATGATTTCTTTGGGGTCTTGAAGGCTGCTGCCAGAGTGCCACCGTTATAGAGAGCATACCACGTCTCTCCATTCCATGAGGTGGTCTGTTTGCACGTGCCGCCACTGATGCTTGCGCCGTTTTCCAGACTACCAACTGCAATGATAGTGCCACCGGTGATATAGAGTTTCTTCTGTTCCTCGGTATTGGCATCGATAGATTTCTCAGCACCGCCAGAACCGATGGCATATACCAGTCCGCCTTTGATGTAGAGGTTGCCGTTGGAGTCAAGACCGTCGTTGTCGCTGGAGCAGGCATAGACGTAGCCGCCGCTGATGGTCATATCGCCTGAGCCGTTCGTCGTTGTGTTGTAGGACGCGTTGATGGCGTCATCCTTGGCATTGACGGTGGTCTGGCCCCCCGTGATGGTGATGCTGGTCTTGCTCTCAATACCCTCACCACCTGTACCTGTCGTTGTGACGTTGATGATGGCATTGTCGCTGATGGTGATGGCACCATCGGCCTTGATGCCTTTGGGCGATGACTTGTAGTCACTGCTGTAATTGTCGAGTTGTTGCGACGAAGTAACAACGGAGAGTGTTCCACTGCTGGAAGCCACGACGGCATTGCCCGATGTCGTGATGGTGGTGGTGCCGCCTGTGGCGGTGAACGTTCCGTCGGTGTTGATACCCTTGCCACCGGCACCTGTGCTTGTGAGGGTCAACGTGCCGTCAGTGATAGTCATGTTTCCATCGGCACCTAAGCAGGCCGATGCCTTGGTTTTTGTCTTCTCGCTGTCCCACACGCCGCCGCCAGTGGTCTTGACGGTGATGGTGCCACCGCTGATTCTCATGTCGCCCTCGCCCTTGAGGCCCTTAGCGGCATCAGCAGTCACGGTGACCTTGAGTGTGCCACCTTCAATATAGATGTTACCTGAGTCTTCATCCTCGTGGTCGGCCAACTCGCCTGTGTTGACGCCTTCGTCATTGTCAATGTCACACTGGATGCCGTCGTCGCCCGTGCCGCTGATGTTCAGTTCACCGCTCTCCATGAGGAAATACTCGTTGCAGGAGATGCCGTCCTTCGTGGCAGCGAGGATGTTGACGGTACAGTTCTTCATCTCCATATAGTCGCCACTCTTGATGCCGTGAGCCGCACTGCCGTAGGCATAGATGTTCAATACGCCCTTGCCTTTCAGCTCCAGGTGGCCCTTGCAGTAGAGACAGCCTTTGGCGGTGCTTCCGGTACCATCTTTTAGCGTGTTCTCACTGCCTTTCTTGACGCTGAAGTCAACGCGCTTGCCATTGGTGATATTGATGGGTGCTCCCGTGGGATTGGTCAGTTCCAGCCCGTCGACGGCTACCGTGCATTTGGCGCTGCCGCCGAGGTTTAGCGAGCCGTCGGTCGAAGTGCCGCTGAGGTTATAGGTAATCTCTGAGAGGGTGCCGTCGTTGATGAGGTCGTTGGTGACGGCATCGCTCTGTGTGATAGTGACATGTGCGCCGTTGACGGTTGCCGTGACGTACTGTGCAATGTTGCCGGCCACGTAGACGAGGGCAGCGTTGCCGTTATAGATGATGTTCACCTCGTTGTCCTTGACCTCGGTCTCGTCGGTGTATAGCTTTGTGATGTCGGCCAGCGAGTAGGTCTTGTTGAGGATTGTCAGCGTCTGTCCGCCGCTGTAGGTCATTTCGCCGGCTTGTACAGCGGGAAACTGGTCGGTTATGCTACCCACGGTCACATTCAGGGTTTGTGCCACAACTGCCGTTGTGGTCAGCCAGATGGCTATCGTTGTCAGTATCTTGTTCATTTTACCGTTATCTTAGAAGTCTTGCCGTTGCTCTTGATGATATAGATGCCACGAGAGAGGGTAGTGGCTGAAGGCATGCGGCGACCGTTTATGTCGTAGATTTCTGTTGCCTCGTCGAGGGTGACATTGGCCTCGATGGTGTCAATACCCGTGGTGTTGTCGTTCGAGAACTCCATCTTCGACAGCGTTGTCAGGGCGATGGTGACGCTCTCTGAGCCACTGGTTGCCGTCAGGTTGCCGTCGGCAAACGTGATATTCAGGTTGCTGGCCGTGATGGACTTGGAAGTGCCGTCTGTCAGCGTGAATACCAGATAGGTGTAGTCGGCTGCTTTCGTACCCATAGCGAGGGCTGCAAGCAGGGCCAGAATCAATAGCTTCTTCATAATCTTGTCTGTTTTTATAGTTTACTCTTTAATCATCCTTACCACGGCTTTCCACCGCCACCGGGTCCGTCGCCAGGACCGCCCTGGTTGCTGATGGTGTTCGATGCCGTAACCGTCTGCGTGCCAGAGCCCATGGTCAGCGTGTAGCTGCTGCCACTGGTCAGGTCGGGCGTAGTGAGCAGAACCGTGCCGTTGTTATAACTGACAGGGGGCATGTTGAACGTATAGAGCGTCTTGCTGCCGTTGCTGATGCTGACCGTGCCGTTGGCGGTGATAGAGCCCGTCGTGCTGACGATGCCCTGCGTGGTGCTGCCCAGTCTGCCGTCTATGCGTCCGCCAATGCTGAACAGGTATCCGCCCTTGATGTACAGCATGTGGCTCTCGTCGATGTCGATGCCCGTTTCTGCGCCGCTGCCTCCGCAGGCAATGATGGTGCCGCCGGCGATGGTCATGTTGCCATTCGAGTCAATGGCATCGTTGTTTGTGCCTACCGCTACGATGGTGCCGCCTGTGAAGCTCATGTCGCCTGTCGAGTTCAGGGCGTCGTCGTGTGCATATACCAGTATGGTGCCGCCGCTGACGTCGAATGTGCCCTTGCTCTCTATGCCCTCGGCATTGTTGCCGCTGGTGCGTACCATGATGTCGCCGCCTGTGATCTGCAGCAGGCCGTAGGTTGTGGTGACGCCGTCAACCTCCTCCTTTGTGCCAATCTTCATGCCCTTGGGCGATGACGTATAGGCATTGGGCAGATTGTCGGTATTGCCTGTGTAGTTATGGCTCTCGGTCTGGCCGTTGCTGTAGTAGAGTCCGCCCTCAGTGATGATGCGTATCTTGCCGCCAGTGATGTACGCCTCCAGGTCGGCCTTGATGCCCTTGCCGCCGCTGCCTGTGGCCCTGGCATAGAGCTCGCCGCCGTTCATGTAGAAGATGCCGTCGCAGCCCACGCCGGCAGCAGCCTTGGTGTCGCCGCCGTAGCTCAGCGTCTCGTCAGCCTCCCATGTGCCGTTACCCGTAGCGACTATTGTGGTGCGTCCGCCGTTGATGATGACGTCTACATCGCCGTTGATGCCCTTGCCGCCGTTGGCCGACACCTCCACGTTGATGATGCCGCCGTTGATGATCAGGTTGTCGCCGGCCTTGATGCCGTGGTTGGCAGTAGACTTCACGTAGACGTTCACGCCCTTGTCAAACACCACGTTGCTCTTGCCGTGTATGCCGTTGTTGTATGTGCCCAGGACCTCCAGCGACCCTGTGCCGCTGAACAGCAGCTTACCCTTGCCGAAGATGGCGCCCTTGTGGCTGTCGTCGGCGCTGGTGCCGTCGGTAACCTTGTTGCTGCCTGTAAGCACGACGAATGCCTTCTGCTTGCTCTGCAGGTCGATGGCCGTGCTGCGCGTGTTGGTGATGCTGGCGCCGTTCAGGTTCAGCTCATAGTCGGTCTTGCCGTCAATGGTGAGCGACCCGTTGTCAGTGCTCCCCGTCACCACGTAGCATACGCCCTCCGTGCTGCCGTGGCTGGCCGTGACGTCGTTGCCGCTGACGGTGATGGTGACGCCGTTCTCGGTCTTGGCCTCCGGACTGCTCATGTTGATGTTGACCACTGTGGCGAAGGTGTTCTCGCTGAAGGCGTCGCTGGCCTCAGGGTAGGAGGGGGTGGCGGCCTCTGTGGGCTCTGCCGTGCTCTGGTCGATGGCTACTGTGAACGCCGTCATCTCAGCGTATGCCGAGGTGGTGGTTCCTGTTGCCGTCTCGTCGTTGTTGTTGCTGCTGCCGTTGCCGCTGTCGTCCAGCGCACTGTCCTTTGAGCATGCCGTCAGGGCCATCAGCGCTGCGGCAGTCAGGGTGAGAATCATTGTCTTCTTCATAATCGTTACCTTTTAGTTACGTTTGTTCTGTTTCCTGCTGCAAAGGTAGCAAAAGACAGCCGGTCCGCCAAATATATTCAGCGAACCGGCCTATTTCTTCAACGAAACCGTTCCCTTACAGACCCAGGGCCTTCTTCGTCTTGTCAGCAGCGGCGTCTACAGCCTCGCCTGCCTTCTCCTTGGCAGCCGACACGGCAGAGTCCTTAGCCTCGCTGGCAGCGTCGCCCACAGACTGCAGCAGTCCGCTGACAACATTCTCCGGCTCGACGTCGGCCAGTGCGCTCACGGCAGCAGCCACGGTAGCGTTGTCGCCCACCACGCTCTTAATCTTCTCGGCGTTCTCCTTCAGGAAGTTCTGTACCTTGGCAACATACTCCTTGGCCACCTCGGGGTTGGTCTTGATGAATTCCACCACCTTGTCCTTCACGGTGGTCAGCACCTCCTGCAGCTTGTTCACGTCGCCTGCATTCAGCTGCTCGGTCAGGGCGCTGATGGTAGCTTCTGCCTCCTGGTCAATGTTGATGGCCACTTCAGTAGAGTCGGTAGCCTCGGCCTGCTGAGCCTTATTACCGCACGATGCGAAACTCATGGCTACGACGGCCATCACAGCAAATAGAATCTTCTTCATAGCTTTTTTCCTTTCTCCTTTATTAGTTAAAACAGTTATTAGTTAAAATATCGGTCGCAAAGATACGCTTTTCTTCAGCCCGCTGTTCTTTTTCTCCACGAACTTTATCATTTTTTAACGCTCCCTGAGCCCCAAACTGAAAGATTTCCGTCCGTTTACTTGCATATTCCAATAATTCTTCATATCTTTGCCTCGCAGTAACAGTTATGCACATTATTAATTTATACGTTAACGACTATGAACAAAGCAAAAGAAAACCTTTGGAAGCTGGCGTGGCTGTTTGTTGCCGTGCTGGTGCCTGCAGGATTCGCGGCCTGCGGCGACAATAATGACGACGACGAAGAAGATGATGAGCCCATCAAGTATACCAAGGCTCCGAGCCTTGAAGGCACTTGGGTAGGCACTTTCTATGACGACGACGACGAGGACGACCCCTATAACGAGGTCTTCACCTTCACCAAGCTTGGCAGCTACAAAGGCATCGAAGGCTTG
>JAEEGL013087361.1_pt1 | contig 18529 bp, 11 predicted proteins | sample 9134231 | NCBI WGS metagenome assembly JAEEGL01 (sample SAMN16246548, study PRJNA631951) | gut metagenome | biome: gut microbiome; feature: rumen; material: fiber-attached | host: Bos | place: Iran: Karaj | collected 2018-10 | reverse complement strand
ATGACTGGCCGGGAAATGTCCGGGAACTTTCCAATGCCATTCTTCGCAGCATCATTATGTCCGAAAAAAACATTATACACCCGGAAGATTTAGGCATTGACTTCCCCGGCAAGCAAATGAACAATGATTCCTCTCACGAGATGGATGAAAGTTCAGGAATCGACCTCAACGAGCATCTAAGACGTGAAACCCAGAAATGGCTGAAAATAGCAATGGACAATACCGATAGTAAAAAAGCAGCCGCTGAATGGCTTGGACTCAAGTCGCCACAGGCCTTGGACAGCAAGCTGAGATCAGTCGGCATGGAGTATTCCAAGAGAGAAAGACAATAACAGTGGCTTGGAAATTGCTTTTTCCAAAAAGCAAAAAAAAACTTTGAATACCTCCTGCACTACTAATGTGATGGCCATATATAGAGAGCATCCGAAAAGGGTAAGGTTAAATTTTTATTATTGTTCTGGACATAGATAATTTGATACTTCTAGTCGCCTGCTGCATACATGACTTCTTCCTTTTCGAAAAACCGCTTTACAACATCGGGTGACTTCCTGCGACTCTGCACATGGCTGTCGATGGCGGCTTTGAGCTCATCCTGGCTGCGCGGGATGCTCCTCTCCGCGAGATCGGCCTTTATGTCCCGGTTGAAATACTCGTCGGGGTTCAATTCCGGCGAATAGCTCGGAAGGTAGAATATTCTGAAGCCATGGCCGGTCCGCTGCTCCTCGAACCATTCCTTCAGGTCATTGGCGTGATGGACCTTGAGATTGTCCACGATGAGGAAGACCGGCTGGCTGAACTCCTTTATCAGCCTTGAGCAGAAGTCCTTGAACACATCGGTGTTCATCGCGCCGTCGAAGAACATGAAGACGAGGTCGCCCCGGTTCCCGACCGCCGATATCGAGCTGCAGCGTATGGAACGCGGGTCGGGCGCGCGCAGAAGCGAGGGCCTCCCGCAGGGGGAGTAGCCGCGCATGCGGCTGCCGTCGGCCGTGTTGCACGTCTCGTCGCCCCACATGATGCGCGCGTCCAGCTTGCGGGCCTCCGCCTTGATGGCCGGGTATTCCGTGTCCAGCCACCGCGCAACCGCCGCGGGGCTTTGCTCCCGCGCCCGCCGTTCCGGGCACTTGTAAGTGAATCCGAGCAGGTTCATGTACCGTCTCGCGGTCCTCCGGCTGATTTCGACGCCGAAAGTCTTTCCTACATATTCCTTTATGGCTTTCGAGCTCCATAGTGCGAATTCGAACTTGAGCTGGTCCGGGGTCTTGTCCGTCAGCACCTTGGCCATCCGCCGCAGCCGCCTTTCGTCCAGACGCGCGTTGCGCCCTCTTGACGGCCCGCGCTTTTTCTCGACGAAGGGGCCTCCCTTCTCCTTTGCAAAGCGCCGGAACCAGTTGGACACCGTCTGGGGGGTCACGCAGAGTTTTCTTGCAGTGGCGCAAACGGTTGATTTCGCGAGATATTCATTGTAGGCGGCCTCGCGGAGCCGGGCGCGTGCCGTCTTGGTGGCGATTTTGAGATTCAGGATTTTTCTGGTGCGTGATGGCATGGCGTCCTCTGTGATATCATGTAATTTCCATAATGGAATTTTGCATAATATACAGTATCAAATTAACTTTGTCCAGAACAATAGATTGTGTTCGCATGCGCGCACACGCGTGAAGAAAGCGTCCTTTTGATATATTTTGGGAGAAGAAGGCGCTGGAGCATCTCGCGAGCCGCACGGGGGGACGCACGCGCGGCCTGCTTCCACGGCGTCTGGCAGCTTTCCAAGCGCGTGCTGAGCAAAAGGCCGCTGAAGGTGGACGCGTCCGTCTTCTACTTAACATGAACACGATCATATCCCATTTTAAGAGATAATATAGCTTCTTCTGGTTTCCTTCTCAAATAATCAAGAGTCAAGAAAGCCGCTATAGTCGACAAATTATAGGATTTAGTCAGGTTTTCTATCGTAAAACCTTCAATAGTAATATCTGGCATTTGGCCGTATTCTAGCCAATTTTCAAATGCACCACGTATATCCTTAGACATCAAATCAATTTTTTGCAGCAGTACTCTAATTCCAGCTTGAGAGATTCTAGCATCATGCTGAAGCAACTTATCTATTAATTGCTGTTGATTCATAATCAATTACTCCTTTTCACTGATTAAGAAAAAAATGAAGAGTTCATTCCGATAGTGTCATGAGTATTCCTAGATAAAATATCTTCTTTTATCTCCCTAGCGTATTCGCGGGCAGAACGTTCTACTGGTTGTTCATAGTATATTTCGAAACCGTATATATCAGGATCTAGATAATTTTCGAAATTCTCTTTCCATTCTTTAACTTCCAAAGGATTGCTATGTAAAGAGGGAATATGAACTGCTTCGATTTGATACTCGTGATATGTTTCATGTGCTAGAGTTTCTATAGCCTGTGACAAATTTTCTGGTTTTGAAACCAAATCAGAATTTAATACAATTTTACCATTGGAATGCAAACCATTCAACCCAGATTCAAGCGGAGTAAATGATACTTCACACGGTTCTATGCCCTCAATTCTTGAAATTTGATTATTAAGATCAATCAAAGCTTCTTTTCTGGCCTCAATGTCCATTTTATTCCAATTGATTTCATCAAAGGAACTTAAATCGCCAATCGCATCCACAACACCTTCGGCTCTGCTGAACTGACAATTAAATGAAGGGATGTCAAGATTGCTCCCCAAAAGAGAATTGGGAGTGTTTATGTTGTCAATATTTTGCAGGGGCAAAGGCTCTTTTTCTGCTGAAGAAGAAACCGCTCGCTCAATAGGTAGTGTAAAATCCTGTAACATGGTAACTGATGGGAAATTATGTTAGGTAACATCGGCTACCCAACATACATAACATTTTTATCATTTTACATTGTTTTCCGCAGTCTTTTGTAACTCATCATCGTATAGGAATTGAGTACTATAAGAACCATCAGGATTGATTTCGATTAATACAACATTAAAACTTTCATATTGCTTTTTGGCTTCTGTGACAAATTGGTAAAACGCCTTGACTCCATTGGGAATTTTGGGGAAGAATCTTTCATTATTCTTTACTCCAGAGATTGTAACTTTGATACCCGAGTCTAGTGGGCACTCAAGCCTTATGTCCAACTTGCTAAACGAATCAATGCTCGTGAGTAATTCAGCAATCTTATTGTCCAATTGTGTGCTCATGCTACTTCTCCTTTAGTTCTAGGGGTGTTGTCAATGTATCTGTATTCTGTCTTACCGTCAACATCGTATGAGACATCAAAGCCAGTTGGTCTTTTTGAATCACCGTCGTATTCAATTTCAACTCTATAATTAGTCACTTCCTTTCCATCTTTTAAATCCTGTTCAAGCTCTTTTTCCATATTTCGGAACTCACCATGCCTATTAGATTGAGCATCCATTGGTTCATAATTAAATTGTTCCGATGGACCGCCAAATTCATTAGCTTGAATATGACCTGCATCATCTGTAGGTAAGCCGTCTTTTAAATCTCCGCATCTTGATTGCTGGTAATCACTACGTTCGACATCTGCAAATTCGAGATGGTCAGCTTCAAAAACTTTGATTCTACCATTTTCATCTGTTGTTATAGTAATATGATTATTCCCTTCGGGATTATTAATTTCAATTGTTGAATTTGGAGGTAATTCTCCATTTAATAAATCAGAATCCTTGCCAACTTCTACTTTATAGATGGTATCTCCATTCTCATTTGTCTCTGCTTTGCTTTCCCACTTGTCCAAAGGATTGATTTCTTTGCTTTCTGAAGGCAGTGTTTCTGAACGAAATGAAGGGACATCATTTTTCAATAATTCCAATTGTTCGTTACCATCACTAAAATCATGATGAATTTCATGAGTGTTTCCATTATGAATTGGGTTATCTATCATTATTTCTGTATGTTCAGAATATGACGCCTCTTTGTTAACACTATCGACTTGTTGGCTATTTGAGAGTACCTCATTTGCGCCACCTGTTAAACCTTCTACACCGCCGGAAGAAGCAACGGCTACTTCTCCAGCACCACCTGCTGTTTCTACTGCAGTAGTACTTGCTGCTAACGCCTCGATCATTATTTGTCTCCTTGTTTATGCTCTGGAAAGTTTCAACCAAATATTGCGCTGGGCTGGATTTGGGTCAGATTCCGCTAGAATTTTGTATGTTGCTTTTCGCAGTACTAAAACTTCATCCTTGGACAACCCCAGAACATTTTCATTGGTTTCTAGAAGTCTAATTAAATGAGTATGCCATATTTCATAATTATAAGTCTTAGGAACGGAATTGATTATAGATTTTATAAAATACTCATTTAGAAGCCAAAGAATCTGTACCTCATTATGGTGACCAAACTCATCAAGATAGGTTGGGTAGTATAAAGACAATAACCACTTCTTTTCATTGTCTGGTTTATAATTCCAATTTTTGGAAAACTCTTTTAAAAGTAGAACAAGCATTGCTTTATTCGCTCTTAGCCTACTATCCTCGCATATATCATCGGGCTGGTGTTTATATGGTTTGAATCCCTTTGCACCAAACAAATCTTCTTTTCTAAAAATATCAAATTGACATAATACTGCTTCCTGCCAATTATTTTGGTATATAGCGGCACATCCTGTCCTTAATCTTGACAATTCTGTTATCTGCTCCTCAGATAAATGTTGTGATTTCCCAACAAGTTGTCTATCATCGTAATCTGGCAATCTAAAAACTATTTTTGTATTTGTATTGCGAATTACGGAAGGATCCAGTAAGCCAGGTGCTTGATCTGCGATAATAAAACCCTCGCCATAAGTTCGCATTTCAGCTATTGCATTGGTTAACATTTCAACAGATTTGCCTTGAAGGTTTGCAGCCTCATCACCTTGAGTAAAACTTGTTTTACGAAGAAGATGATGTGCTTCCTCAAGAACGGTTACATGCTTTAGGGGATGGTTATGTGTCGTTGTCGACGCCATTCTGTACTCTTGTAATTTCATAAATAACAACCCCATTAATAATGATTTTGTTTCTGATGCCCCCACACGAGATAGATCAACAATCGTGTTCTGATCGAAAAGAACATCAGAACCTAATTCGTCTTTTTGGAAAATTAAACGATAATACCCATTTGTCAAAGAATGGACACGAGTAAGTAAGGCCCCTGCATAATTTCCCTTCGTCTCTACCGAGTACTCTGATTTGTTAATCACATCGGGAAGAACCTTTAAAAGATCAAAGAAATCAGGAAACAGTGGTTGTTTATCATTCTGTGCAAATTTGTTGCTTGAAGTTAGTAAATTCCATCCACATAAAGAATAGGTTTTTTCAATAGCATCTTTTAGTATTGCAGGCATTGCAGCATACATAGGCCAAATGGCATTTAATATTTCAATTAGTCTGTCAATGTGTTCCATAACATGAATGCCAGCTGGGAATGAGAAAGGATTTATTTTTAGCAACGAAGTGTAGTTTGGATTAGTACCGAATACATTACAGCCACGCATTCCTCCCCAATCATCCTTATACTCTCCTTTTGCAGGCTCGATAACGAGAAAATGGACGTTCTGATAACGGCGTTTACTCGTTTCTTTTTCTTCTGGATTTAATAAAATAGCGTTATTTGTATTTATTAATCCTTTGAGCAGATAATTAACAGCATTTGATTTTCCCGAACCAGTACTTCCAGTAACAAAAGTATGAGAAGTTAATGAATCTAGGTCAAGGGAAACGGTTCGATTTGTTATTGTATCAAGATGTGAAACTCTTCCTATGCAACATGAACGAGCATTATTTTGTGAGCCTTCAAAAGGTAAAACCGCTCTTCCAAATTGTGTTGATTCAAATACTGGAACCTTAGGAAGAGATTTTTGAGGTAGGGACATTCCAACCGCAACCTCTGGCGTAGATAACATTGATGTTGCGTTGAATCGAAAATTGTCTATGGCAAAAGTCGGATGTTCGAAGCGAGCCAAACTGTTTTTGACTGCTTTGGCTTCTTCGACTTCATCATTATCCCAACAAATTATAGCACTTCGTTCAATCCCTGTTTGTTCACCAGACAAGATTCCCAAATAGATATCAGCTCCATTACGAGTTGTAATGGGGTCATCTGCCAAGAAATAGCCAGACCAATTCCAGGCCCCGTAATTTTTTGCGGCTCGAATTCGTGACAATTGCTCATCTATCAGTTTTAAAGACTCAACCAAACGTTTGTCAGTTACGTTGTAGTTGAAGGAAAGACTTGCCCCCTCTGTCAAGGTCTTGTCTCGCCCTAATGTCTGGTTAACGGTTTTGGTTAGTCCATCAGTCTTTGTCTGTGTGCGTCCTGTTGAAACTGCTTCTCCTTTGGTTGTTCCCGATGCTAATGATTGCTGTTGAGAATTTGTTTGTCCAATGGCTTTCCCTGTTGTATCTGTTTTACCCAAAGTATCCGTATGTCCCTTTGTATCCGTAATGCCTTTTGAAATAGTGTCCGTTATTCCGGATGTCGTGGCATGTGATATTCCAGCATTAAAATTGATTGATTTATTAATGCCAGAAAAGAAGTTTTTGGAGCCATTGGCACCAATCCCAAATAGTGAAAAACCTCCCCCAATACTTGTTCCGCCACCTCCAAAAAGACCAAAGGATGACCCAATGTTGGTAGATTTCGTTATTGTGGTTGATTCTGAATGTGCATGAGAATTAGTTATTGATTCTGCTCTTGATGTTGAATCGCTTGAACTTCTATTATATGAAGTAGAGATGTTATTAGTTACAGAATCGGTTTTACCTGTCGTATTCGTCCTTGTAATTGCTTGAGAAGAATTAAGTGTTTTAGTATATGTATTTGCTTGGGAAACACTGGATGAAATAGCTTCTGCAATTGATTCACTTAAATTTTCACCAAAAGCTATACTTTGTTGTTGAGATATGGACATTTGACCTATATTAAGAATACTCAAGGTACTATATATGTCCTGATATCCCTTCTCAATGGCATCAAGCTTCTCATTGCTAATTGGTTCAGCCAAAAACAAAGCAGTATAAGGGACATCACCCATGGCATCTATTATTTTTTCTAGACCTTGATAAAAATTCTCGGTTTTTTCGTTTTTTAGAGATGGCACACCTGTAACACATGTTACATATTTTCCTTTGCGTATCGCATCTGATAATACCCCTGCTTCCTTTATGTTAAGTTGTTTCTTTGAAATACCAGGAAAATTACCATTTAGAGAGTGTTCCAGAGTTTGAATTGAAGCATCTGCCTGAACTGGGGTATTAGCATTTACGCCCAAGTAAATTTCTGTCGCTTGGCCCGTATTCTGTAGTAAAACGAAGACGATACTTCCAGCAGAATGCATAGAAGCAAAAAAACTTTTAAACTTTACCAAATTATCTTCAGTTTTATCATATAGAATTCGAGTAATATTATCAATTCGAACTTTTTTAAGGACCTCCCCTAAGCCAGTCTGGTTAATTACAACTGGCGTTTGATTAACTTTTGACAAATAGTGCCTAGAAAGAAGATTATCCAACATAATCCAGGCAGAATTTCTTTTTTCCGCAGTTGAAATTTCTAATTTTTCCTTTTGTGTTGACATAACTTTCTCATTTGATTAGTGCCGAGTACGACGAATTGTTTTCCCTTCCTGTCCAAAAAGCTTGTCAAAAAAGAGTCCTATTGAACCAAACAGTTTTTCAAGTGGTCCGGGGGAATAAACGATTTCAATTGTAGTCTGCCTTGACTTACTATCATTTGGTTTAGAAGTATCATGTTTTGATGAGGATTTTGCTTCCGAGAAACTTTTGTCATTTGAAACAGAAGAAGTATGTGGTTGAGAACTTCCTTGAGCTTGAACAGGCTCTTTTGGACGTGTTGAAGGTCCAGAAATACTTGCAGACAGATTTGTTTTATCAATTGATTCGTCCTCTTTAACCTGTGACACAGAAGATGTTGTCTGCTCGGTCGCATTAGGATTAGCGGATGTTGTATGCTTTGACTCAACAAGCAACTGCCCCTTTTTTGTCGATTGGAATTGATTAGATTCCGAAGTATTGATTTTTGCGGCCAATTGTTTTTGAAAGATTTTTTCAGCAACAATCATTTTTTCCAAAGAAAAATTGTTGCGTAATTTAGCTTTCAAAGAGATTAACGATTCATCGGTCAGTGGAAGAGCTGCCAAATCAACTCTTTGATCGTCAGGAGCGAACAAATCAATGTTTTTTTCTTTTAGTAGATTGTTACATATTGATGCATATTCAATAACAGGACTCGCTGATGTTTTATCAAAAACATCCAAGTACCCTATTAAAATAGCCATCACAGCTGAGCGTTCACCAGCTATGACAGCCTCATTTAATTCGTTAGGCAACTTAATTGTCTTCCCTTCGTCAATAGGCATAGGGATATCTTTGAACCTTTCCTTTGCATTATGCGATCTTTGATTAGTAACTTCAGAACTTGCATCTTGTTGCAATAACGATTTAGAATCCATCGTTATTATACCACTAGTCTGGTTCTTTTTTGCATCAATCATTTTAATTAATTTGCATGCATACTCAATTTTAGCTCTGGAAAAATTAAGACGGAGCCTAGCCTTTAATTTTACGAGGTCATTTGCATAATCTGTGACCTTAACTAACTCAAAAGGATGACGTCCATCATCTGTATCAAAGAGCGATAATCCCAATTCAGACAATTCCCGTGCTACAGAATCAGATACATCAAGAGCATTTCCTTGTCCAAAACCATTATCAAGATATCCAATGATTGCCGCTTTGATTCCATTAATGTCTTTAGAGGCTATTGCTCTACTTAGTTCCTGAGTATATGTCATTGGTTACCTCCTATTAAATGTCAAGAATTTGCTTGAGTTCCATTTCAAAGTTTCGACACCAGTCTGCCTTAGCCTGATTCTCTTTGACCAAGCGTTCCTTTTCAACTTGGTCAAATTGAGCCATTAACATCTGTTTTTGTATATCAAGAACCCGTTCATCTATTTTATCCATTAAATCAAGAAGGGTTCGTTTTGCCTCTTCAACATTACTCTCTGCTTGTTTTTCAAAGTTTGCTTTATTATCCAATGCAAACCTACGAATTTCTTGTGATAAACGCGCAACAATTGGCTTAAGATTAACAAAGGTGCGTGTTTCGGTAACATCTCGCTCTTCGAAAACATCTACAGTTTCCGTGACATCTCGCTCTTCGAAAACATCTCGCGTATCAAATACATCTTGTTTTCCCCATTCATTAACAGTCCTTTTTCTTCCCCAAGAGAAAGGATTGTACCAATGGGAATCACTTTCTTCATGGGAGCCGATTACAACGTCACGTTCTCCAACCTTATATGTTTCTGTTCCAACTTTTATTTTTTCCTTTCCAACGACTTTTGTTTCTGTTCCAACTTTGACCTTTTCTGTGCCAATAACCACCTGCTCCGACCTAGTATGGTATTCGATCATTTCACTTACGGGAGGCATACTCATACTAGCGGCCTGCAAATCTCGCAAGGATGAATCCTCTGGAAAACTTTCATTAATCAATTTAGCAACTCGGTCTTGATACCCATCACGTAGTTTTTCTATTACAGACATATATTCTGTTTTAAGAGCATCAGAAAGACTGACTATTAATTCATTTTCAAACTGTTGACATTTATCTGCGGCTTTAGACAACAGACGATTGGCTTCAATTTCAGAGACAGCATTCTCCTCGAAATCTTTCTGCAAACGCCCAATCAACGTCTCGGATTTTATGTACATTTCTTCACAAGCTTCTTTGGCACTTGAGGATAATTGGTATTTCAAGGCCTTTACCGTTTTTCTGTACTCTTTCGCCTCTTTAGCTCTACTTTCGTCTTCGGTAAAAGCCTTAAGTCTTGCATTAATATCAGCAAGTTCCTGGTTTGATTTCATAAGTTGTTCATTCATTCGCTCTGCTAATCTGCTCTTTTGAAGAACATCATTGAAGGAGTCAACTGCATCTTTAAGTTTTGCAGGAACCGCATGTTTTTCAAGGAAGTCATTTAATAATTCTTCAACAATTGGGATTCCACTTAAAACTTCCGCTATGGCATTATCGTCTTTATTAGCAATAGCCTGTTCGAGACGCTTATCTAAGCGTCTAACACATTCAGAATTAAGGCGGTCACGGCAGTGATCAAGCATATTCATATCTTTTTCTTCAACAAAAAGCTCAACATAGCCTTTTAGCTCATTTCTTTCATTTCTGGAAAGTTCTTTACCCTGGCGTGAAATACGGATTAATTTCGCCAATTTTGCGGATGCGGGAATGACAATAGGATTCTCAATCCCATTTGATTTTAAGTATGCTCGAACATTTTCCAATGCTCGTCCAACAGATTCCCCCTTTTCGGGGTCAAAGTTATCGATTTTGTTTGCAATAAAAACAAATCTGTCCTGTGCTTGACGTCCACCAGAACTCATTGCTTTGCAAACTTGAGACAGTAGCCAACAGTCATCATTTGTGCTCAATTGAGTTGCATTTAGAACATATATGACCATAGACAAAGGTTTGCTTCGAATCGTCTCCAAGGTTGTTTTCTGATGATTCAAATCACGAGAATTGTTTGGTCCTGGAGTGTCAACAAATACCATCGTACAAGCTTCGGTCTGTTTTACAGTAGGAATATTACCCTTAACCTCAATCAAATGAGTAGCTGGATCATCATTCCAGACAACTAAGGTGTCCTTATTGGCTTCTTCAATTCCCGACATCGGATTCCCATTGCGATCAAAACGTTGCATAGTAAACACGGGCATTTTTTCAACATCTTGTATGCGCGCAATAGTAGCGGTACATGCTTCGTTTTTTGCTGGCATCAATTCAGTGCCTAGCAGGGCATTAACAACCGTTGATTTGCCCGAAGACATTGTTGCAATAACATTGACTTCAAATGTTGGGTCAATTGCTCTTTCAAATGCTCTTTGCATCTCAAGCGAATTAAACAAATCTTCAAAAGGCCCTTTTTTCCCTTTTTCAAAAAGAGCCTTAAGTTTTCTGACTCGACTTTCATCCGTTTCTTCGGATAAATCCCCCTCAACAATTATACGACTTCCTGGATTGTTCTGTTCATATGCAGCAGCTACTGATTTTATATCATCAAAATCTCGCACAGTTCCTTTAAAAGATACACAAATCTCATTTTCTCTACTAAAATCGACAATTTCTGGGAAAAAACGATCAATCCAGTTTTGCAAACGCTCTTTAGTCAACAGAGCTAATTTACTATTCTTTTCGACAGGTACATTATCTATTGAAAGTTCTGTCGTGACGAAGTAAGGATTGTACTTTATGCCGACGTTTAACATGTTCTTGTTTCCTTGATGTGTTGATGGTGAATGGTTAATTTATCCGAGAGTGATTGAAAGAATGTTCTGTAATTCAGATTGGAAATCTGAATACCAAGCCATTTTTATCTGGTTATCAGAAATTAATTTTTCTTTGGCTTGCTTGTCATGGGTTGCAATTGTCAGTTGACGTTGAATATCTAATACTCTCTGATCAATTGCACTCATCAGATCCAAAAGGGTTTCTTTTGCCTTTGTCACGTTACAAGCAGCCTGTTCCTCAAATTTGGTTATATTCTCGACAGAGAACTTACGTAATTGTTGAACCAACTCTTTTGTTGCTGGCTTCATATCCACATAAGTCCTCTCTTGGAAAACATCACGAGTCTCATATTTGTCGTGAATCTCATATCTATCACGAGTCTCATACTTATCACGAGTCTCATACTTATCTCTATAAGCATAATCCAACACTGTCTTGGTTCTCCCCCAAGAGAATGGATTGTACCAATGAGAATCACTTTCTTCGTGAGAACCACAGCAATAGCGTTCAGTCCCCACCTTAATGCGTTCAGTCCCCACCTTAACGCGCTCAGTACCGATCTTAACGCGCTCAGAACCCACACGCACACGTTGTGTTCCAGTTTTGATTTGCTCTTTTTGAGAATAATACTCAATCATTTCAGAGATGGATGGAAGAGTCATGCATGCTATTTGAAGTTCCCTCAATGAGTTATCCTCAGGGAAACTTTCATTAATTATTTTAGCCACTCGCTCCTGATAACCATTACGAAGACGTTCTATTACAGTCCAATACTCTGATTTTAATTCAGCAGTTAAAGCAACTATTAATTCAGCTTCGAATTGTTTGCACTTTGCAAAAGATTCTTCTAACATTTTTTCAGCCTTAAACAAGGTACAATGACTGTCAGACATTTCTTGTTGAAGTTGGGCAATAATATTTTCTGCCTTTTCATAAAGAGAATCACATTTGTCTTTTGCTCTTTCAGACATTGCATATTTCAAGTCTTTGACCTTTTTGCGATATGTTTTGGCTTCATAAATTTGTGCCTCATCCTTGTGGAATTTAACTAATTTTTCTGATATTTGTTTTAGTTCAGCATCAGTACGTGTTAACTGTTCATTCATTCTTTTGATAATTTCACTGCGCCTCATAAGACTATCAAATGAATCCACAGCGTCTTTAAGTTTAGCAGGCACAGCGTATTTCCTTAAAAACTCATTAAGAAGTTCTTCAACAATAGGTATTCCGCTTAATATCTCCGCTTGTGCATATAAATCACCAGATGCTTTTGCCTGGGAAAGTCTATTGTCTAATCGCTTTTGGCAATCTGAACTAAGCCTGTTTCTACAGTGCTCTAACATATTCATATCACTTTCATTCAAAAAAAGATCTATAAAATTTTGGAGGTAATTATTTTCCGCCCTGGTTAATGTTACACCCTTACGGTATAATCTTATTAATTTCGCTAACAAAGAAGAAACTGGAATAATCAAGGGATTATTAATTCCATTTTCAAGCAAATACTTTCGCACATTGCTCAGTGCTTTTGCAACTGATTCACGATTATCTGGATCAAAAGCATCTATTTTATTGGCTATGAATATAAATCTGTCCTGAGCTTGACGCCCCCCCTCACTCATTGCTTCCTTGACCTGAGAAAGTAACCAACAGTCATCCGTTGTACTCAATTGCGTTGCATTGAGAACATACAAAATCATAGAAAGAGGTTTACTTTTAATCGCAGTCAAAGTCGTTTTCTGATGTTCCTGATTTCGTGAATTATTTGGTCCGGGTGTATCAACAACCAATAAGGTACATGATTCAGTTTGACTTATTGTTGGTATATTACCGCATATATCAATAAGATGGGTATTCACATCATCGTTCCATCGTTCCAATATTTCCTTATCAACCATTATCTTATTAGATATAGGTTTGTTTTTCTCGTCAAATCTTTGACCAGCAAATCCAACCATATTGTCCTCATCTCTTATTCGGGCAATGGTGGCTGTGCAGGCTTCATTCTTTGAAGGCATAAGATCAATGCCTAGCATAGAATTAATAAGGGTTGATTTTCCTGATGACATAGTTGCAATTACATTGACCTCAAATGTTGGATCTAATGCTCTTGCGAATGCCTCTTCCATTGAGACGGAATTAAAGAATTCGGAAAAAGGCCCTTTCTGCCCTTGGATATATAATTGGCGTAGTTTTTCTATTCTTTCATTAGAACTCCTGATTGATAATTTTTCGTCATAATCAATAACAAAATCTGCATATTTCTTCTTGAATGTTAAAATTGCAGCCTTAAAATCCTCGCTATCGAAGGACATTCCTGTGAAATGAATACTGATATTTTTAGATTTATATTCTTTATAAACTATTGGGATAAAATGGTCAACCCAATTAGATAATCTATCATTTGTCAATGTTTTTATTGGTGAATCGTCTGAAACAGCATTGCCATTTATCAGTATATCAGTTTTTACAAAATACGGGTTGTACTGAATGGATACGTCTAGGTATATGCCCGAATCCTCAAGAAAGGGATTGTCATTTTCGACTGTGGAATCATTATTCTGAGGTTTATTAGGTAAAACATCATCACAAATTACAGTTTTATTGAGATTCTCTTGATATGAACTTTGTTTTGATGATTGTGAACTGATTTTCCCTAAAAACTCGTTGTTGTTAATATTGTAATTATTAAAAGAGTGTTGCAACAAAAATTCAAGAATTGGAATACCTGAAAGAAGTTCTATCTTTTGCAAGTAAGCAACCTCGTAAAAGTTGTTATTAATACATAACTTTTTCAATATTTTATTCTTATGATGTCTTTTATACTCAATACTTGATATTAACCTTGTAACTCTTCGTAAAGCACGTTTCACTGTCTCATTTAAGTAAAACCCCTCAAGCCTTTCCTTCTTTTGATGTTTGAATAATTTAATGAGTGCATCCAAACGTTGTTCCATCCTTTCTGGCAAAGTGGTTTTATAATACCTTATTTTTTGCTTTCGACTATTCTTTTGAGGTAATTTGTCAGATTTTGACATTTTCATAGTTCCTATTGCACGCCTAATGAGCAGAGATAGCTCGCTACATGTTGGCAATATGCATGGGCTTATGAAACCGACTTTTTCTATATAATTGGAAGCTTTTGTAAGAAAATCAGACAAATTCTCATTTTTTTCAAGATCAAGAACATCTATTTTATTAATTGCGAATATAATTTGTGGGGGATGGGGATTATTGTCTATAATCTCATGCAGTTTTGACAAAAGTCTCCATTCGTCATTTACCCCAGAATTGCTGGCATTTATTACAAATATTAAAGAACAAAAAACGGAATCTTCTATAATTCTTTCGGTTATTTGTGCATGTTCTATATTTACAGAATTATTTGGTCCTGGGGTATCAATAAAAACAATATCCCTTTTTGCTAAACCGTTGTCAATATTTGGCAGGTCACAACATAGTTCAATTTGCGAAGGGGCCAATTGATTCCAGTATTCTAACTTATCATAAGTTAAGCTTTCTTCCCAAGGCGTCCATTCATTGCTTTGGTTACGATATCTGCCAATAATTCCCTTTTGCCCGTCTTTTTCTCTAATCTTATAAATAGTCGCAGTACATGCCTCATTTCTTGATGGCAACATTTCACAACCAATTAATGCGTTAAGCAATGTTGATTTGCCGGCACTCATCGTCGCAATCACGGCAACCGAATATGTCTCATTATCCTGTAGCATTTGTCACTCAAAAGTTATCTTTTTTCTTTTTTTTGAGGAAGTTATCAATTAACTTCGCTTTGTACGATGTTATATTTGCTTTGCCATCAGCTTTTATCATTATGTTCTCCAGGACATTCCTGTAAAACTGTTAACAATGATGAGATGGATTAAATCTATGACATATCTATTCCTTAATTAGCATGACATTTTATGATGCTAGATGCAAAATCTTTGATTTGTTGTCTTATCTCTTTGGGTTTTTCAACTGTGGCTCTGCCACACTGGCGCATAATCCAGATTTGGAGCCTAAACAAAGGTATTTCCTTTACTCGAATTTCGCACCCACCATCTTTCAAGGGAATAATTTCTTGTTCAGGATGCAGAGGACGGACGGGCACGATTTTAGCTAGGTAATCATCACAAGTAACAACGACATCTTTGACGCTTTCGTAGTCGAAGAGTTCGTCTTCATTCACCGTGGCGACAATCCTCGGATCCGGCTTGAAGCTGACTCCGGAAAGAATGACGGACTTCATGCGCGGCAGAGCAAGCGTACGCATCTCTTTCCGCTTGTGGCAGAAGCCCTTGGCGTACCATACGCCATCGTAGAAAATCAAAGCATGCGGCTCGAAGTTCCGTTCCGTGTCGTTCCCCCTGCTGTCCGTGTAGGAGATTCGGCAAATTTCGTGACGTTGCCAAGCCTGGAAAAGCGGCATGAACACATTGGTGTCAATCGGGGCACGATTGGAAGGGATGACAACAAGCGAATCGACTTGCGTCGTGTTGAGAAAGGATGGATTGTTGTTCGTCAGAAGAAAATCGACCGCGTCTCGGATTCGCTGCTTCAACGGCTGCGGGAAGATATGCTCCGCGACACGGGCTCCCAACACGGCGGACAGCATGCATGTGTCGTCGAAAATCTGCGGACAGCTGAACGTCCAGTCATGATCGGTCAGATAGTAGCCGTTCTGAGAGGCGTCAAAAGCGATCGGTGCGTCAAAATCACGTTTCAGGACGGCGATGTCCCGTGCAATTGTCTTGGCCGTGCAGGCGACGTTGAGATTCTCATCCAAATCCAATTGACGCAGTTCCGCGGCGAAGGTGGTGCAATTGGGATAGCGGTTCTCCTTCAGCCGGGCCACCAGCCGAATCAGTCTCACCAATTGTTTTCTGCCTACCGCCATCGTCCATCCTTTATGTTTTTATGCCATACCGATCATTCACTACCTACTGTATCATGCACCATCGGACATTTTGCGTCCTATCAAAACAAATTGCGACAAAAAACTTGACAAGCATGCCGTTTGCTAAGCCAGAAGCGAAAACTCTGCTCTACTGTTTACTGCCATGACTCCTTTTTGATTGCAAAGCCCCTGCCAGAGGCGGTTTGGAAATATTGAAAAATACTGTAATTAACGTTTTCCCTTTGTCAAACAGACATTCTGCATTTTCACCGTTGCAGTGGCCTTTCATCGCCAAAAACGACAGAAGCGACTAAAGCGACAGAAGAGTGAAAGCAATGAAAGCGACGAAAGGGCTGAAAGCGACGAAAAGGCTGGAAGCTGCAGATCAGTTCCAGCCTCTCTGAGGCTTTATTGGGCGGACACTCTCATCCATTGTACCAATTGTCATGCAGAGAGGCGGTAAGCGAATAGCCTCGAAGAGGCGGCAGGGGAGTCATGGCCCATGCATTTATCGTTCAGGGATGAATTAAAAAACTGTCGATAAATGGGAAAGTGGAAATTCATGCGTTATATTTCCACCATGCTTGACAAAAAGAAGCATTTTCACGCATTCTGCCTCTTCAAGGCCGGATGCTGCTCATAAATTGACTCTTCCATATCGTTTTTTTCATACCTTATATAACCAAAGGACAGACATGCAGATGATTGATTTGAACGGCGTGTGGCGGTTGACAGGGCAGGGCAAGAAGGCGTTGGGGCCTTTCGAGGCGACAGTGCCCGGAAACATCGAACTGGAGTTGGTGAAGAACAATATTGTTCCGGATCCGTATTTCGGCGCCAATGAAAAGTTCCTGCGTCCCTATGAGTTTTATGACTGGACATTTACGCGCGATTTTGACGTTCCAGTGGACTTTCCCGCCGGAGCGGATCTCGTCTTCGATTGTATCGACACCGTGGCGGAAGTCTATCTGAACGGCGAGAAGATCGCCGAGCCAGCCAACGGTTTCATTCGCCATACGTTCGCCGTCGATGACAAGATCAAACGTGGGCAGAAGAACACGGTGACCGTCGTCGTGAAGTCGCCGATTCTCGCGGCGGCCAAATACGAACTCGACCATCGTGACAAGACGTTGTGGCGCAACACAGAAGGACTTCCGTTGCGCAAACCGATCCATGAATATGGATGGGACATCTGCCCGCGTTGCTGTTTGGGCGGCATCACGCGGAACGTCAAGCTTGTGGAACGGCCTGAAAACCGCATGATCAGTTGCTATTTCGACGTGTTGCGCGACACGCGGCCGGGCTGGGCGAACATTATGTTCACATATAATTTCGCGACGTCGCTGACGGAATGGGACGAATTCAAGATGGAAATCGAGATGAAATGCGGCGATTCTGTCTTTAAAAATAAATGGAAACAGTACTTCACGAGCGGTCATATCGGCTTTGGCATCAGCAATCCAAAACTTTGGTGGCCATTGGGTTACGGCGACCAGAATCTGTATGACGCGACTATTCGCGTCTATTCTGGCGAACAGTTGCTGTTTGAAGAAAAGAAACGCGTCGGCTTGCGGTCCATGGTGTTTGAATACGACGAAGACCCGAAGAATTTCGTGGCGCGTTTCGTCGTGAACGGCACGCCGATCATGGTGAAAGGCTCGAACTGGGTTCCGACCGACGCTTTGCACAGTTTGGATTACAAGCGTGAAATTCCGATTTTGGAACTATTTACAGATTTGGGTTGCAATATGCTCCGCGTCTGGGGCGGCGGCACCTACTGCACGCAGGCCTTCTATGATTACTGCGACGAACATGGCATCATGATTTGGCATGATTTCATGATCGCATGCGCGCTCGCGCCGCAGACGGAAGAGTTTCTGGCCCGTTTTGCGACAGAAGTCGAATGGGCCGTCAAAGAATTGCGTCAGCATCCAAGCTTGGCCTTGTGGGCGGGCGACAACGAAGTGGATGCCATGTGTAACTGGAGCAATACCAACATCAAAGCCAGTTCAAACCGCCTGACGCGTGAAGTCATTCCGCACATTCTGAACCGTCTGGATCCGAATCGTCCATATCAGAAGAGCTCACCGTACTATTCGCCCGAATCGGAAGCGAAGCATCTTTCGTGGGAAGCCACGCCCGAACAGCACGTCTGGGGGCCTCGCGACTACTTTAAGAGTCCGTTCTATGCGGACAACAACGCGGCGTTCATCAGCGAATGCGGCTACCACGGTGCGAATTCCGTCGCCTCCATGAAGAAATTCCTCAGCGCGGACAATGTCTGGCCGTGGAAGAAGAAAGGCGACT
>JAEEGL015318628.1_pt1 | contig 18530 bp, 17 predicted proteins | sample 9134231 | NCBI WGS metagenome assembly JAEEGL01 (sample SAMN16246548, study PRJNA631951) | gut metagenome | biome: gut microbiome; feature: rumen; material: fiber-attached | host: Bos | place: Iran: Karaj | collected 2018-10 | reverse complement strand
CTCCCTCCAAATTCTTTGTTCCGCATGCGCTCAGCATCATTGCAGCCATAAGCGCCATGGAAACTATAACTTTTCCTTTTTTCATATGTCTTTTCCCCTATTAAAACGCTCTTTCCTACGATGACAACAGTATATAACAGCAAAAAAGCTGTTCACTACCGACAAATAGTTGTGAACAGCTTAGATATTGCTTTTTCTATATTTTTTACCAGTCTGAACCCCAGTCTGTATTGCCTGAATCCCAGTTGTCTGAGCTCCATCCGGAATCATAACTATTATCATATCTATGATTGTCATAATAGCTGCTATCATGGCTCTGCTACTGCTATGTCCACTACCACCTGCGCTGGAGCTGATAGCATAAACCAGTGCAAATACAGCAATAATGACCATCAAAGTCTTAAATATTGGGCCAAAGCCTACTGCATCTGAATCTCCAGAATAGGATTCACCGGAATAAGAATTGCTGCTACCAGAATCGCCATATTCACTATTATAAGAGCTTGTGCTAGTACCATAATAATGACTCTTCTAATTTTCAATCTCAGCCTGAAGTCTGTCATACAGCTCTGATACAGCAAACTCCTCGTCTGGGCCCTGATATCTTATAGCTCTGGCGCCGTTGTCCTTGTTCTTATAAACAACGAACTCACCAGTTTCTTCGTCTTGGTAGATACCAAAAGCCTTGGGCTCCTATACAGTTATAGCATACCTTTGGTTGCTTATTTAACTGTATTTTGAAAAAAATTTAGAGCGATTTTAATTTTTTACTTGATAAATATTAATTTCGCTGTTATATTATACATAAAAGTTGCATATTTATTCATTAATTGCATAAAACATTCATTTACCAATAATTTATTTTAGGAGGCTATTATGAAAAAGAAAATTATATCTGTTGTACTTGCATCTCTTTTAACTGTTGCAGCACTTGCTGGCTGCGGAAACTCAGCTGCAGCTCCTGCAGAAACTGCTAGCACAGGTGAGACACTTGTTGTTGGAACAAACGCTGCTTTCCCACCATTCGAGTATGTTGGTGATGATGGACAGCCTGATGGCTTCGATATGGCTCTTATCAAGGCAATCGGTGCTAAGATCGGTATGGAAGTTCAGATTCAGGATATGGAGTTTGATTCACTTGTATCTTCTATCGGCAGCAAGATCGACGTTGCTATCGCTGGAATGACAGTTACAGAAGAGAGACAGAAGACTGTAGATTTCTCAGAGTCATATTACGAGGCTGTTCAGGCTGTTGTAGTTCCTAAGGGCTCTGCTATCGCAGCTGCTGATGACCTCAAGAATCTCAATATCGGTGTTCAGCTTGGAACAACTGGAGAATTTATTGCAGATGAAATTGAAGGTGCTAACGTTTCAGCGTACAATAAAGCTATAGATGCTGTTAACGATCTTATCAACGGACGTGTTGACTGCGTTATCGTAGATAAGAATCCTGCTGAGGTTTTTGGAGCACAGTACTCTGATAAGGTTGACGTATTACCTGGTACATCTTTTGACTTCGAGCCAGAGTTCTACGCAATCGCACTTCCTAAGGGAAATACAGAGCTTGCTAACAAGATCAACGCAGCAATTCAGGAGTTAAAGGCTGACGGAACTTATGATAGTCTCGTTAAGCAGTACATTGAGGAGTAATAACAAACAAAATGACTTTATATGAACGTTTTATTGCAGCATTCATAACTGGTGAAAGATGGAAGCTTTATCTTTCAGGACTTGGAATCACGCTGGAAGTAGCTCTTTTCGCTGGAATCCTTGGTATTATCATCGGAACTATCATGGCGCTTATGAAGCTGTCCACAACAGAAGATGGTAAACCAACTATCCTTAACTACATAGCGTCCATATACATTGATGTGATAAGGGGAACACCTAGTGTTCTCCAACTTCTCATCATGTGGTTTATTATCATGGCTTCCTCCAACAACGGTATTCTGGTAGCCTCCTTGTCTTTTGGTATCAACTCAGGAGCTTACGTTTCAGAGATCGTACGTGGAGGAATTCTCGCTGTTGATAAGGGCCAGATGGAAGCTGGTAGAAGTCTTGGTCTGTCCAAGGCCACAACAATGCGCTACATCATCCTTCCTCAGGCAATCAAGAACATCATTCCACCACTTGGTAATGAGTTCATCACTCTGATCAAGGAGACAGCTATTGTTGGATATGTAAGTCTTACAGACCTCACACGAGTAGCGAATCAGATTGCATCCAGGACTTATGACGCATTCATGCCTCTTATAGGAGCAGCTGTTATTTATTTCGTGATCATCAAACTGCTCACTATATTCCTTGGAAAGTTGGAAAGGAGGATGCGTAGAAGTGATAACCGTTAAGAATCTGTGTAAAGAGTTCAAGAACACTGACGGAACAGTTACTAAAGTTCTGCAGGGAATCAACTACGAAATCAATCAGGGCGAGAAAATTGTAATTGTCGGCCCTTCAGGCTCAGGAAAGAGTACTTTCCTCAGATGCCTTAATATGATGGAAAGACCTACATCAGGGCAGATCATCTTTGATGGAGTGGATATTACAGATAAAGAAGTAGATATCAATAAGGTTAGAGAGCGCATGGGAATGGTTTTCCAGAACTTCAACCTCTTTAATAACCTTACTGTTATGCAGAATATCATTCTGGCACCTGTTAAGCTCAAGATCATGACAGAGGCAGAGGCCAGAGAGAAGGCCAAAAAGCTCCTTGAAAGAGTCAACCTTCTTGATAAGGCTGATGTTTATCCTATTTCTCTTTCAGGTGGACAGAAACAGCGAATCGCTATCGTGCGTTCACTGTGCATGAATCCTGAAGTTATGCTCTTCGACGAGCCTACTTCTGCTCTCGATCCTGAGATGGTTGGAGAAGTTCTCGATGTTATGAAGCAGCTGGCCGATGATGGAATGACAATGGTTGTTGTTACCCACGAAATGGGCTTTGCAAGAGAAGTTGCAACCAAGGTGCTCTTCGTTGATGAAGGAAATATCCTTGAAGAGAATACCCCTAAGGAGTTCTTCGAGAACCCACAGAGTAAGCGTCTGCAGGAGTTCCTGTCCAAGGTACTTTAAAACGATTTTTATTCTAATGAATATAACGAACATAACGAAAGCCGTCACAAAAATGTGGCGGCTTTCATCATTAAGAGAGAAGGATCAACTGGATTAACACATCAGAGAGTTACTCTAAGTGTCACACAGCTACAAGGCTTCATATTAACTTTTATAACCTTTCCATCAAAGCTAAAGTCCTCGAACTTGCCTTCCTGAACCTTGGTAGGATCATCGAAGGTATTGTAATCCATCATGTTTCCTGCAAGTTCAAAGCCTTCTACAGCCTTAACCTCTTTTTCCCTGAAATCTATCTCTATCTCATTATTCTTGTCAGCATCGATATTGTTGAGGGTAATTGTCACAACGCCGTCCTTATCTACTGAAACAGATTCATTGACGTTTGTAGCAACATCCTCGCCGATTCCTACATTCTCTTCGCCCTCAAGGAAGCTGTCCAGAAGGTCTGAATCCTGGTGGAAGCGATACATGTGGAAGATATGATATGTAGGAGTGAGTACCATCTTGTCATCCTCTGTCAGGATAACTGACTGTAGTACGTTGACGATCTGCGCAAGACATCCCATCTTAACTCTGTCTGAATGCTTGTTGAATATATTAAGAGTAGCGCCGGCAACCTGGGCATCTCTCATGGTATTCTGCTGATAGAGGAAGCCTGGGTTTGTGCCCTCTTCTACATCATGCCAGCAGCCCCACTCGTCAACCAGCATAGCAATCTTCTTTTCCGGATCAAACTGAGACAGGATATGGTCGTTGCCACTGATGATATCATCCATATAGTATGCTTTACGCATAGCCCTGTAATACTCTTCCTTGGAGAACTCCTTGGCACTGCCCTTATCTTCCCAGCTATTAACTACAACATAATAGTGAACAGAGAAACCATCCATAAATCCGTGAGCTGCAGCTGGTGCCGGATGTCTAAAGCATGTCTCCAGAACCTCTTTAGTCCATCTGTAATCATCAGCATTAGGACCACAACATACTTTCTTGATAGGCTTGTTACCGTCATAGTTACGAACATAGGTCTGGTAATTTCTGAATTTGTTGCCGTAGTAATCAGCAGTCATGTTACCGCCGCAGCCCCAGTTCTCGTTACCAACACCGAAATAATCTACTGTCCATGGCTTTTCATGGCCATTTTCTTTTCTGAGCTCAGCCATTGGAGATACGCCGTTGAAGGTCATGTATTCAACCCACTCGCTCATCTCTCTGACTGTGCCACTTCCAACGTTACCATTTACATAGGTTTTGCAGCCAAGCTGCTCACAAAGCTCGAAATACTCATGTGTTCCGAAGCTGTTATCCTCAATCACACCTCCCCAGTGTGTATTGATCATCTTCTTGCGCTTCTCCTTTGGTCCAATACCATCCATCCAATGGTATTCATCCGCAAAATTTCCTCCTGGCCAGCGAAGTACAGGCACCTTGATTTCTTTTAGCGCATCAACAACGTCCTTGCGCATGCCCTTATCATTTGCAATTTCGGATTTCTCCCCCACATAGAGTCCACCATATATACATCTGCCCAGGTGCTCACTAAAATGACCATACACCTCTGGTTCAATGTGACTAAGCTTACGATTCTCGTTAATATGTAATTTCATAAACAAATTCCCCTTTTTATCCTTTTACTCCGCCCAGCGTGATTCCTTTTACAAAGTTACCCTGAATAAATGGGTAAGACACAAGTATAGGCAAAACGCCGACTGTGGCCATTGCCATTCTGACAGAAACTGAAGGAATAGAAGCAAGTCCTACTCCTGCGTCCTGAACACGCGCGCTGTTCTGCGACAGATACTGAATATTCTGCATCATTCTGTTGAGCAGATTCTGAACCGAATACAGATCAGTCCTCTTGGTGAGGTAGATATATCCGTTCATCCAATCGTTCCAGTACGCAATTCCTGCAAAAAGACCTATCGTAGCCACTATAGGCTTAGAAAGCGGCAGTACAACGCTTCCGAAAGTCTTGTACTCTGAAGCTCCGTCGATATAAGCCGCATCCAGAATCTCAGTTGGTATACTACTGCAAAAATACGATTTCATCAGCATTACATTGAAACCGTTCATCAAAAGTCCAGGCACTAGCAGCGCCCAAAAACTATTCTTAATGTTCAGCATATTGGTATAAACAATGTAGGTTGGAACCAGTCCGCCATTGAACAGCAGTGTGAAGAAAACCAGGAACAACAGCGCACTTCTAAAAGGCAGATCAGGCTTGGACAGCGCATAAGCCAGCATAGTTGTGATAGACAGCGCCAGCACTGTTCCGACGATAGTCAGAAGTATTGATATTCCATACGCGTGAACTACTGAATTTCCAGTTTTGAAGATATACTCATAAGCGTAAGTGCTCCATTTTGCTGGGGTAAAAGAGTATCCGTTGGCTATAAGTGTGTCATTATCAGTAAAAGAGGATATGACCAGCAGCACAAACGGAACCACAGCAAAGAATGACAATAGGATCATCACGATATGAGCAAATATTTGAAAGTTTCTCTCTTCTCTCGTTCTCATTGTTACTCATCCTTCTAAATTCTAGTTGATCAGAATAATGCGTACTCCGGATCAATCTTTTTAACAACCAGATTGGAGCCCAGTACCAGAATGAAACCTACCAGTGACTGATAAAGGCCTGCGGCTGATGACATTGACATATCTCCCAGCTCCAGAAGTCCTCTGTATACGTAGGTATCAATGGTATTAGTTACGCTAAAGAGCGCGCCCTGGTTCTGTGGAACCTGGTAAAAGAGTCCGAAATCTGAATAAAAGATTCTTCCCACTGCCAAAAGAGTGAGCATAACGATTGTTGGCTTTAAAAGTGGAATGGTGATCTTGAATATCTGTTGCCACTTGGAAGCTCCGTCAATAGCCGCTGATTCGTAGATGCTACGGTCGATTACCAGAATGCTTGCAAGATAGATTACACAGTTATATCCAACGCCCTTCCATGCGCTTACGAACACTAGGATAAACGGCCAGTATTTCTTTTCCATATACCAGGAGATCGGATCCAGCCCCATAGGCTTGAGGATTGAATTGTTGATAAATCCGTTCTCGGTGGATAAAAAGCCGAATACCAGGTAACTTACGATAACCATGGAAATCATGTAAGGCAGGAGGATAAATGACTGATAGGCTTTCTTGATTCTGGAAGTCATCTCTGCCAATAGAATAGCAACAAATATTGCCAGAATGGTATTTACAATGATGAACACAAGATTATACAGAATAGTGTTTCTTGTAATTACAAATGCATCCTTCGTTGCGAAAAGATATTTGAAATTCTTGAAGCCTACAAAAGGAGATCCGTAGATTCCCTTCTTGGCATTAAATTTTTTGAATGCGAGAACAAGTCCAGGAAGTGGTAAGTAGTTGTTAATAAAAAGATATAACAACCCTGGAAATGCCATAACATAAAGAGGTATATACCTCTTGAAGTTTTTCTTTTTAGTCTTAGTTTTCCCCGAAGCCATCTCTTTTCTCTCCCATTAAAGCAACTCTAATGATAGAAAAAACCCCGGCTATCCTTCCCCGATAGCCGGAGTCCCTTAAAACCGATTAGTTAATTCCGTTCTCAGCTGCCCATGCATCGAGAGCTTCCTGCTTACCAGCCATGTAATCGTCAAGGCCAGCTGCCTTAAGTGCTGCTACGAGCTCTGAAATACCCTGCTCAGGCTCTACAAATCCGTATACAACCTTAGGACCATACTCATCATAAGCATTCTTGAGTGCTGTGTACTCTGAAGCATAATCTGTGTTATCCCATGTGAAGCCAAGTGCCTTGGACTTACATGTGCAATTGTCGTTAAAGTCTGCAATCTGCTGACCAAGATCAAGTGGATCACCCTGCCATACGTATGTTACATATGGGTTAGGCATAAGCCAGAGAACGTTTGGATAGTACTCTGAATTGTTAGCATCTACGCCATCAGCGTATGTGATAGTTCCGTCTGAGTTAACCTGGAAATCCTTGCCTTCCTGGCCCCAGCACATAAGTGTCTCAATTGTTGAATCTGTGTAAAGAGCGTTGAGAACCTGAAGTGTAGCTACAGGATCCTCTGTGTTCTGGTTAACACACCATGGGAAAGATGAAACTGATGAAGAACTCATGAAGCTCTCACCTACATCAAATACAACCATGTCTCTTCCGCACTCACCAGAGATCTGTGTCTTGTAACCAGGCTTGCAGCAAGCCATCATAGCCATGTAAGAACCTGACTTAACCTTAGCTGATGCGCCAGTTGTATCTGTAAGGGCATCCTGTGAAAGATATCCAGCCTGATTCCACTCATAAGCTCTCTGTGCCCACTCTTTGAAGATATCTGATTCATAAACATCTTCGATCTTGAGTGAATTCTGAGGATCAAGAAGTGTTCCGAAGTAGTCACCAGCGATGTTATCAACTGAGCTTCCCTGTGTGAGCTCGTTGTCCTGAATAGCCATTACGTACTTATCAGGGAACTTCTCGTGAAGCTGTGCATAGATATCATTGATATCATCCCATGTAGCTCTTGGATATCCAAGATCGCTTGTAGGAAGCTTGGAAACATCGTAGCCGATAGCATCAAGATATTCCTGACCTACACAAACAGCACATGTCTCAATAGCGTAGTCCTTGATTGGAGGTGTTCCATATAATACGCCGCCAACTCTACAGGCATCGAGATAATCAGCTCTGATCTTCTCCTTGATGCCACCACAGTAATCATCAAACATTCCGTTCTCTTCAAGATCAAGAACATAACCATTGTTGATAGATGGGTTATATCCAAGGATACATGTTGAGAAAAGATCTACCTGCTCGCCAGATGAAAGCATCAGCTTCATGTCATCACCATAAGCAGCAGAATCAATAATCATAAGCTCTACATCAAGACCAAGTGTCTCTTCTGTATAAGCTGATAAAGCCTCGTTAACTCTGTCAAGACCAGCTGGTCTTCCAGTCCAGTCAAAGAAAGCAATAACTACCTTCTCATATTTACCACTCTTCTCTGCCTCTGCCTTACGATCAGCGATAGCCTGCGCAGCCTTATCGCTAACAGAAGCCGCTGTTGCTACTTCACCATCTTTGATAGTAGCTGTAGCTCCCTGGTCAGAACTAGGAGCACTTGAACCACATCCGGTCAGAACCATAGCCATTGTGGTCATACTAAGTAATAAAGAAGCAATTTTCTTTTTCATAGCACCCTCCAACTTTAAGTTTTCTCGTCCCTATTTATGTTAATCGATTAACATCTTAAATAAAGAATATGACAACCATTTCTGGTTGTCAATACGGTTTGTCGATAAATATATACAATTTGTTAATATATAATGATTAATCTCACATTTAGATATGCATTATGCACAAATCTTAAACGTTTAACCTTACTTCTCCACGAATTGAGCTATAGAATTTCTCTCTACAAGAGTACATGGAACCTTGATCTCATCAGGTATTTCCTTGCCTTCCATCTTGTCGAACAGAAGCTCCATTGTCCTCTTTCCTATCTCTACGAGCTCAATCTTCATAGTAGAAAGTCCTGGTGTCATATAATCAGCTATCACTTCATTATCAAAGCCCATAATGGAAATGTCCTTGGCCACCTCTTTGCCATGATCAAACATGTACTCATAGACACCACCGGCAGTCCTGTCACTCATGCAAAAGATAGCTGTGACATCCTTATCAAGAATCTTCTGAGCCGCATTATAGCTGAGTTCCTTGCTCCAGCCTGCATATACAACAAGCTCTGGGTTATACAGAATGCCTGCCTCATAGAGAGCCTTCTGATAGCCGAGAATACGAAGCTTGGTATGGATATTCTCCTGTTCACCAGCCATAACTCCAATCTTGGTGTGACCCTTTTCTATGAGATGTCTGACTGCAGCTCTGGCAGATTCTTCATCATCTATAACAACAGAAGGAACATCTTTTTCCTGGGAATAAGCGTAAGCAAGAACTGATGGGATATCGTAATCACTAGGGAATCTGTGTATCTTACGGGCATGACCAGCCACGTAAACAATACCGTCAACCCTGATGGATGCCATCTCCTGAACTGCTGGATCCATAATAGAATAGTACATCTTGTCGTTATCAAACCACTGATCCTGCCATCTGGAATAAAGTCGCAGGTTCTGAACAATTGTCCTGTAGCCTCTCTCCTCGCAGGTTTCCATGATACCCTCAATGATCTCGGGAGTTGTAAACTGCGCAATATCTTCCGCGATAACTCCGATAGTCTGAGTCTTCTGTTTCCTGAGGCCCTGAGCCACATAGTTGAGCTTATAACCACGCTCTTTAACCACACTCAGCACTCTTGCTCTTGTCTCTTCACTGGCATTATTCTTGCCATTTAATATGTTAGAAACGGTAGCTGTGGAAACACCGCACTCCTTGGCTATCTCTTTTAAGGTTATCATTTTAAATCTCCCATGGTAATCTTGCAAAAATGCTGTAATTTCAACGTGTTAATCGTTTTAATTATTTTATTATCTTTATCTGATTTTTGCAAGTTAATTCATGAGAGCAGACAGTTCTTCGTAATTTGTACACGCCAAAATGATGCATTTTATTACATTACAATTGTTATTTTATGCACCATAATTTCAATATTTTCGTGAAAAGATAACAGTTTGGGAAATATATTTATAGAGATTTTTGTCGCAGATGGAGATTATATTTTTTTAAGATTATTTTCTGTTCACTCACACCTTTTTCTGTGGTATGTTAATGCAGCAACTTTTAAGATACGTTCAGAAAGGGGTACAAAATGGGCGATAATAATAATGGTGGTGCAGTTCTTTCACAAGCAGAGATAGACAAACTTATCCAGCAGATGGAAGCTGAAAAGAATAAATAATAACCTGTTTTCAGGTTTCATCTGCAAAGTTTACGATATTCTCTTGGAGAGTATCCTGTTATATCGTGGAAAGCTTTATTGAAGGCAGTTGTAGATTGGAAACCTGCATGAAATGCGCACTCAGTGATGGACAGATTATCATCTGCCAGGAGTTTAGCAGCATTTCGAACCCTGATATTAGACAAATATGCAGGAAAAGACATATTCATATAGCTCTTGAAGAGCTTGGACAGGTAGTAAGAGCTCAGGCCGATGCGACTTGCTACTTCCGCCTGAGTAATATTTTCCGTAGAATTATCAATAATATAATCGCATGCCGAATGGATATAGCGCCAAGCCGATCCTGAGGCGTGCGTTTTTTCTATTTCCTCTTTTTTGTCATTGAGGACAAATTCCCCTATTTTCAATAAAATATCATAGATGCATATCTTGCACCTGGTCTCCGCAAGCGGATCCCCAGAAATGCGGATATTTCTGATCTCAAACACCTTATCTGAAATAAACCTTGTAAGCTCAGGATATTCTTCATTGGAAAAATAATGGCAATCGTACAGATATCTCGCAATAGATACCAGATCCATATTATTCTCGAATATAGAAGCTGAGAACTGAGTGAAGATCGCTCCCTTCGGAGGCACGAAAAGAGTCTCATGAATCTGCTGAGGCCACGCCAAAAGGACATCTCCTTCCTTTAATTCATAAGAGATGCCGTTAATACGGTATTTACAGCCCGATTTAAGCGCAATGGTAAACTCCATGGCATTGTGCCAATGAGCTGGATAATACTCAGGTGTTTCCTCATCTGTAATTGAAATTTCTGACAGACCATCAAAATTTATGGTCTCTTTTTCTGCATTATTCATAATTCTATAATAACAAAAATTGGGCAAAAGAAGCCAAATTTTTCATTTAATTTACCAAAAATGGGGCATAGTATAGTCCATAGAAATGAGGATTATATTATGAAAAGAGAAATCGATTTTACCCAGGGAAGCCCACGTAAGCTTATTCTGGCTTTTTACTGGCCACTTCTCATGACAAGTATGCTTCAGCAGTTCTACAATTTTGCTGATACATGGATTGTAGGAAAAGGCCTTGGAGACAACGCTCTCGCAGCTGTTGGCAACATGGGCTCACTATTTTTCCTGATTGTTGGCTTTTCTTTCGGCCTGGCTAATGGCTTCGGAGTACTTGTTGCTCAGAGCTATGGCGCCAAGGACATGAAAAGACTAAGAAACAGGCTTGCAGGAGTAATTGAGCTTGGTATCATTTTGGCCGTTGTGCTTTCAGTATCAAGCGTTATCTTTTTACCCCATGCTCTGCGCCTGTTACAGACCGATGAACTTATCATCGGCGACAGCCTTAAATATGGATATATTGTCTTTGGAGGTCTCTCAGCAGGAATCTGTTACAACATTTCTGCTTCAATTCTGAGATCCCTTGGCGATAGCAGAACTCCACTTAAGGCAATCATCATATCTTCCATACTGAATCTGGGTCTTGATAGCTTCTTTATCTTCGTTCTCCACACAGGAGTTGAAGGCGCTGCCATAGCAACACTTTGCTCTCAGGTAGTTTCTTCTTTTATCTGTATTGGACGACTTCGCAAGATTGACTTTATCAAGCTGTCCAGAGAAGACTTTGGAAATGAGCGCATGATTTTTGCTGAGCTCCTTGGAAACGGCCTTCCTATGGCTTTCATGAACTCCATAACAGCTGTTGGATGCATGGTTGTTCAGTATTTTGTAAATGGCTATGGCGTAGTTTATACAGCAGCTTACGCCGCTTGCAGCAAATATCTGAATCTGTTCATGAACCCTGCAACTACTGCCGGAAATGCCATGTCTGCCTATACCAGCCAGAACTATGGTGCCCACAAATTCGAGAGAATCAGGGACGGATTATATGTTTGCCTTGGAATATCTACAATTACATATCTGATTTTTGGATCCCTTATGGTGATCAAACCACAGTTCCTTGCAGGAATTTTGTTGTCCGGTCAGGATCAGATAGCTCTTGTGTGCCAGTTTTTACCTAGATGCGGAATCATGATGATATGCGTAGATTCACTTTTCGTTATCAGAAGCGCCGTTCAGGGCATGGGCAAGCCTATGCTCCCTATGGTTTCAGGTATTCTGGAGATGATTCTGAGAATATCCGTCATCTCCTTCTTTATCGGAAGTATTGGCTTTGCTGCTACTGCTTATGCAGAGATCAGCGCATGGATCGGAGCTCTTTTGATAAATGCTTTTGCTCTTTATATTGAATTACGCCCAAAACTAATGCGTAACAACGTTTACTTTAGTAAAATTAAGAGTGTATAAAGATGACTACAGGAGGCCAGCATGTCACATTTTAATAACTTCAAACTTACAGTTTATTGCGTAGCACAGATCCTGGAGAGATTAGATTTCGAGACAATTAAGAAACAGTACGAATTTATCGAGAAATATGTAGGCCTGGATAAGGTTTACCTTGAGCCCTACAGAGATGGTCACTGGGTAGATAAAGACAAGATGAAGGGCTACATTGACTTCTTTAAGAGCAAAAACGTGGAGGTAGCCGGCGGATTTACTACGGTTGTTCCTGATGTGGACGAGGAAGATGCCAAGAGACAGAGACTTTTTGGTACTTTCTGCTACACCAATCCCAAGATGCGCGAATACATCCAGAAGGTTTCAGAATACTGCGCCGAGCAGTTTGATGAGGTCATTCTCGACGACTTCTATTTTACTAACTGTACCTGCGAGGACTGCGTAAAGGCTAAGGGCGACAAGACCTGGGTTGAGTTCAGAAAAGAACTTATGAAGGATGTTTCTGAGAATCTGGTTGTTGAACCAGCCAAGAAGGTCAATCCTAATGTCAAAATGATCATCAAATTCCCTAACTGGCGCGAATCCTACCACGCTACAGGCTACAGACCAGATGTTGAAAAAGACATTTTTGACATGGTATATACAGGAACAGAGACAAGAGCCAGTGCATATCAGGATCAGCACCTTCCTACCTACCTTAGCTACAGCCTTGTAAGATGGATGGACGATGCTTCTAACGGCCGCAATCACGGCACCTGGTTTGACACCTATCAGTGCTGGCCAATTGATGACTATCTCGAACAGGGATATCTCTCTGCCTTTGCTAAGCCTGAGGAGATAACTCTTTTCCAGTGGACTGACCTTATTGATAACAAGTTGGTTACACCACTTGGTCTCCAGCTCACCAGAATAGATAAGATGCTGGATAAAGCTGGTAAACCTGTTGGAATCCCAGCATATATTCCATATGCTTCAGAGGGCGAGAATCACGTAGAGGATTTCCTTGGAATGCAGGGCTTTGCTCTTAATCCAACACCTCTTTTCCCAGAAAATGGCTCTGTTCTACTGACTCAGAGTTCTCTGTGCGATGCAGAGGTATTTAGTAAGTTAAAAGACTTCCTGATGAAGGGCGGAAAAGCCTTTGTAACACCGGGATTTATGTCCAACGCTCCTCAGAAGGAGTGGAAAGACCTTAGTAGCGCTTATCTGACAGGCAGAAAGCTTACTGTAACAAGATATTACAAGACAGATGATCCAGCTGGATATCTTGAAGATAATGATCCTGTGGCATTTGCTGATATTCAGCACGCTAACAACATGTCCTGGTCTCTTTTAAACGGCGGTGCTGGCGAGTATCATTCATCTCTTTTCCTCAAGGATACTTATGGAAAAGGCCAGATGTATCTGGTAAATGTTCCTGAGAATCCATCAGATCTGTCAAGGATTCCAGAATGGGCTATGGACGCTGTTAAGCCAGTATTCAACTACGGCGGCGTATATGTTTCCGGAAGGAATGTATCTCTTTTCCACTACGATAATGATGTGTTCATTCTCTATGCACATGTTACTGGTAAGGCACATCCTATCCATGCGACTATTCACATTCAGGATGAGAACGCCAAGCTGACTCAGCTCTTTGCTCCTAAGCCTTGGCCAGAAGAAAGAGAGATAGAGCTTGTACCCAAGACTCTTCACTATGATTTCACAAAGATGAAAGAACTTGTTGGAGAGATGATCCTTAACCCAGGAGAATTCTACGAGTTCAGAGTTACAAGATAATATGCGAATTTGTAAATAGGCCCTGATGCCAAATATCAGGGTCTATTTTTGTGCATTTCATACTTATCTGTATTGTGTCAATACGCTGAACTGTTTTCCGAAAACGTTTAAGAAAACTTTAAGAATATGATTATGCTTTTTTTATCCCGTCTACAATTTTAGAACATAATCATGGAGTAAACTAGTTCGAAAGTGGTTTAATCATACCCACCAGGAGGTGACATCATGAGCGAGAATACAGTAAATATGAGCAATTCCTTTAAAAAGAACGGTAAAATAGTTGATACTATTAATTATAATGGCAAGTATGTGGATGTTTCTGTCATAAGAAAAAGGGCCCTGTCTATAGCAGCAGCCCTCGCAGCTCTTGCATGCTTTGCAGTGATTTTCCTCTTATAATTACTCTCTTGCCATCTTGGATGCGACTTTGTCCTTGTACATGTTCTCATCCGCACGTTTGAATACGTCATTCATACACTTATCTATAGCGCTATCGTAGATAGCAACACCGATTGCTGCTGAATAGCGCTCCCACGGCTCTTTGGACTCATCCTTGGATGTAAGTTCAAAGGCCGCCTTCATCTGTGCGATCAGCTCTTTTCGATTTTCAAAATCTCTGTTTTCCAAAAGAACTACAAACTCATCTCCACCTATTCTAAATACTGGAGAATGATCAAATATTACACATATCTGATGGCAGGCGCCAAAGATATAGTCGTTTCCGTGCTCATGGCCATAATTATCATTGACCTTCTTGAGGTTATTGAGATCTGACATGATGATTCCAAAGCGCGCTCTTCCATTGGCAATATCTTCGTCAACTCTTTCCTGAACCTTATCGTACCAGGCCCTGTTCTTGACGTGAGTGAGAGGATCCTGATGAGCCACGACATCCATGTGACTTACCTGATTCTTCATATCCTCCACCTTAACCTCGGCATCCACTATATTTTTTACGTAGGCGCGCATGTCTTCGGACATCTGATTCACAGCATTAGACAGCGATTCAACCTCGTTATGGGTATGGATATGTGGATCTTCATATTTGAGAAGCTCTGGGTTTGTCTGTTCGTGGCTTCTTTTAGCAAGGGATACCACTGCTTTTTCCAGCTTGGTGATCGGCTCTGTTATGTTATGAGACATCCAAACCAGGAAGAACGAAATAAACGCGCTTCCCAAAAGAATGATCAGAATAACATTGACGACTGTATAGTTGGCAATAGCTTTTTGAACATCATCTACTTCTATATCGACGCATAGAGCTGCGAAATGCTCACCCTTGGAATTGATAAGTGGCATGAGCGCTGTATAATCATAACCCCAGTAGCTAAAGTTCTTGAAATAGCTGATTTCATCCTTATCAAGCATTTTCTGGTACAGATCAGCAGTCTCTATATCGTATACATCTTCCATGAGGTAGTTCAAATAATAGCCGTCGGGATCATGTTCCCTGCCATAGGCCGTATCTGCAGAAATGATATTGTACACACCCTGTTTCCCATCAACACCAGCAGGTCGAACTATATAAAGATAGTGAATGTCAAAATCTTCCATAATGGAATCCATAAAGCTTACTAACTCGTAGTATTTCTCGGATTCCACGCCAGTATCTACGCACTCAGACAAATCCTCAATATCAATGTGGGTGTACACATAGTCGAGGATGTCTTTCATTCTTTTGTCATAGGACCTATACAAAGATGTAGTGTAGGTATAGTATGTCATGATGCTCAAAATAAGGCATAGTAAGGTTATGAACACCAAAGAATATAAGAAAATACTTCTTTTTAGAGGCTTTCGAGTTGTTTCCACAGACTACACTCCTATAAGTATCAAACGCAGACTCCTACGTATTATATCGGCATTTTAGGATAAAATATAAATACTATTTAATACACATCCACACACTATTATGATAACATTAATTCTGTCTTTTTTTCCGTCTTACTCTATTGATGTGTCTCTCGAAATCTCCGCTCTTGATCAGCTCTGCTATTACATACTGGTCGAATATTGGCACTGTACAGGAATAGAATCCAAGCTTGTCATTAAACTCTGAGACCATACTCTCAGGCAGGATCATGTATCCAATTCGCATGGACGGAGCTATTGTTCTGGAAAAAGAGTTAAGGTATATTACCGCTGCATCCTGAGCCATGGAAAAAAGTGGTTCTTCTGCCTTTCTTGATACAGTAAGCTCTGAATCGTAGTTATCCTCTATGAGAACGCCATCTCTTTGCTTGGCCCATCTGATGTACTCAAGCTTCTTGGAAATGCTGGCTGTAACTCCGCTTGGATAGCTGTTAAAAGGAGTTACGTGCAAAATTCTGGCCTTGGTCCTTGTAAGATCATCTGATGCAAGCCCCTCTTCTGTCATTGTCAGCATGTCACAGGTAACACCAAGAGCCTCGTACACATCCCTTATCTTCTTATAAGATGGGTTTTCAAGGGCGTATACTCTGTCCGTTCCTAGGAGCTGAACTATAAGGCCATAAAGGTACTCTGCTCCAGAGCCTATTATCACCTGATCAGACTTGACTGAAATTCCTCTACTCCTTGCAAGGTACTGACACAGCTCATTTCTAAGTTCAAGACAACCGTGATTTGGGGATTTTATAAGTATCCTTTCCCCATAATCAAGCATTACTCTTCTCATGGTCTTAGTGAGGACAGAAAAAGGAAAATCGCTGGTATTGGGAATTTCCGGCGTCTTCTCTGTAATTTGCACCTTCGCTGGCTCTTTTCCCCCGAGAAAATCCTCATCTCTATAGGTCACAACAACGCCGCTTCGTGGCCGGCTCTCAACGTAGCCCTCGTCATTTAAAAGAGTAAGAGCATGCTCCACGGTAATGACACTTATCCCTGTTTCCGCTGCTATCACACGCTTGGAAGGGAGTTTGGTATCATATTCGTATACTCCTGCCACTATATCTTTTACCAAAAGTCTGTATAGCTGAATATATGCTGGTTCTGAAGCATTTTTGTCGATGTTATAGTTCATCTGGTCATATCCTTTTTAATGTTTGATGATGTTTTTGTATGTTCAGTTTTATAATAAACTTTACTTCCGAATATGTAAAGCGCCAGTATTATTGGTAATTGCCACCAGATTGCGTCAATGGTAGAATATTCAGTAACATCTAACTCGAAAGGGAAGGAGTCACGTATGAAAAAGCTTAAAAAACATGTTGTCATAGGCACAACAGCTGGCCTTGCAGGATTATTCCTGACAGCCTGCGGAGCCTATGGACCTCCTATAACAGAATCTACATCTAACACGGAAGGAGCAAGTATGGAAATCGGTGCCGACCAGACAAGTACTCAGAATGCGCAGAATGAACCTGTTGCAGAGAGCTCCACTGCCAGCGCAGAAGCTAATACTGCAGAACCAGTTACTGACAGCGCCTCTACTGAGAGTGCGTCAGCTTCTTCAGAAAGCTCTAATTCTGATGCTGCTACAGGCAAGATTTCATTTAGCAAGGTTGGAGAAGTTACGGATTCAGATGCCCAAAATGCCATTAATTCATCATCTCTTTTAAGCGATGATATTGAATACGTCGATCCCAAGACAATGCCAGTTCCTGCGGTTTACGGACCTCCTGTAGAATCCAAGTAATAGAGGTCATATCATGAACACCAGGAAACTCAAGAAATCTCATTTAGATATCCAATACAAAGTACATAAAGAGCTCTTTGAACAGCCGATCTTGCATCAGCTGTTCTTTGAGTTTACGCTTCGTTGCAATGAACACTGCTGGCACTGCGGCTCCAGATGTGGCGATATACAGGCTACAGAGCTGACAGTAGCTGACTGGAAGAGCATCTTGGACCAGGTTAAGGAAGACTTTGCAGATCATCTTCCTCAGATCAATGTGACCGGCGGCGAACCACTGTTATACCCAGGCTTTGAAGAAGTTATGAGCTATGCTCACGAGCTTGGCTTTAAATGGGGAATGACTTCAAATGCCATTTTGATAACACCTGATATCGCACAAATGCTGTCCAGATGCGGAATGAACACTATTTCAGTCAGCATAGATGGTCTCGAACAGACACACGATTCTTTAAGGGGACTCCCCGGAGGCTACAGGCGAGCAATGTATGGCATACAGAATCTCATTGATATTGGCACCTGCGATGCCATAATGGTCACAACTGTAGTCAACCACGAGACAATCCATGAGCTCGATGACCTTTATGAGATAATGAAGGATCTCGATATTGATTATTGGCGAATCCTTGGCGTTGAGCCTATTGGAAGAGCGCTTGAATACCCTGATAGAGCCATGACTACGGAAGACCAACGTACTCTCTTTGATTTCATCCGCAGCAAAAGAGCTGACAACATGCCTGTGAGCTACGGCTGCAGCCACTATCTTGGTCTTGATTATGAGCGAGAAGTCAGAGACTGGTATTTTACCTGTATGGCTGGAACTACTATCGCAAGTATCACCTGCACAGGAGATGTGACAGGCTGTCTTGATATCGAGAGAACTCCAAGCGTTATTCAGGG
>JAEEGL013873729.1_pt1 | contig 18530 bp, 9 predicted proteins | sample 9134231 | NCBI WGS metagenome assembly JAEEGL01 (sample SAMN16246548, study PRJNA631951) | gut metagenome | biome: gut microbiome; feature: rumen; material: fiber-attached | host: Bos | place: Iran: Karaj | collected 2018-10 | reverse complement strand
AGTAATATTTTTAGCATCCATTAATTTTTTAATAAATTTTCCATATTTTTGAGGCATTTTTCTTCTTAATCTTCTTCTTTGTCTTGATCTTAATTGTTGTGCTATTTGATCCATATTCATATTTATTAATTTACCTATGTCCAATCCTCTATATGAAAATTTCTTAAATACTTGTTTCTTCGCCAAATCCTCCATTATGTTTCCAGCATGTACTTCGTGAGCACGATGATGGGCTTCGTGCTTGTGTTCCTTTCTCTCCTTTTTTAAAGCTTCTTTCTCCTCTCTAGCTCTCTTTTCGGCATTTGTTTCTTCTTTTTTTGCCTGGGTGGACATTGTTCAATAAATATCTTTTTAAAATTTTTGTTTTATTTAATTATGTGATTAATTAAATTTATTTATATTTATTATATTTTAATCTTTCTTTAATTTTATTTATTGTTTGTTTATTATTCAACTTATATTAAATTATCTATAAATAATAATAAATGATTAGAAAATATTCTATTTTTTTGCAAATTGCCATTTTTCAAAAGAAAATTCATGAAATAAAATATTCCAAAAAAAAATAAAATTGAAAAATGTCAAATAAACCAATCCTATATTTGATAATATTTTATATAAAAATAATTTTCTCCCTTTCTCAAAACACCCAAGAAATTAATAATAACTTCCAAAAAAAATTAAAAGAATATGCAAATCTTTCTCGAAAAATTTTAGTAGTAGCAGGAGCAGAAGATTCAACAATTTTAAAAGCAGTAATTGAAGGACATAAAAAAAAATTAATTCAACCAATTTTAATAGGAGATGAAGATAAAATAAAAAAAATATCAATAAATCAAAATTTAGATATTTCATTTTTTAAAATAGTAAATATAACAGATGAAAAAGATATTTGTTCAAAAGCAATTAAATTTATTATTGATAATGAAGCTGAAATGATTATGAAAGGAACTGTTTCATCTTCTTATTTTATTTCTACTATTTTTCATCAAAGATATAAAATTATGAATGGAGGAATTTTAAGTCATATTAAAATTATTCAGATTGAAGGCTTTAATCAATTTTTATTACTTACTGATAGTGTTGTTAATTTAAATCCTTCATTACAAGATAAAATTCATATAATTAAAAATGCAGTTAAAATTGGAAAAATATTAGGTATTAATTTTCCTAAAGTTGCTATTTTATCAAATAATAATTTATTAAATGAAAACAAAAAAAATATGTTTGATATTAAAGAATTAATATCAATGAGTGAAAAAGGAATAATTAAAAATTGTATAATTGATGGTCCATTAACTTTAGATAAGGCAATTTCAAAAGAAAAATACAATAAAATTAATAATTCAAGAAAAATAAAAGGAGATGCTAATATTTTATTATTTCCTAATATTGAAATTTATAAAAGTGTTTGGAAATTTATTAATAATACATATAAATATATTTCTGCTCAAATGATTATTGGAAGTAAAATTCCTATTATTATGATTGATAAAGATAATGAGGTTGATTCTTATATAAATTCTATGATTATAGGTTCTTTTATTTCTGATTATATGAAAAAATATTAATTTATATTATTTAATATTTTCGAATTTTAATTTTCACTTATTAATTTTTTTATATTAATTTTTGAATTAATAAATTATTATATTTTAAATTATTAAGAATGTACTTTTAAAAATTCATAAAAATTTTCTTTTGTCAATCTTGAATTTTTATTTTCAATTTCAACACTAATTTCATCAACTTGATCAAGAATAGCATTTACATCATTATCATTAAAATCTTGTAAAGCCATCATAATGTCAGATAAATGTTTAGAACATAATAATTTTCTTTTAACTCTCAAAGCTGATAAACATAATATAATCAAATATTTTTCAATATCATTTTGACAAAAAAGATAATCCCAAATTTTCATAGTACTTTCTATAGAAAATTCTTGAGAAAAAAATAAAGAAAACCATCTAAATAAAAAAACATAAACATCAACTTTATTTTCTCTTAAATTAGAAAACATTTCATAATCAATAACAAATAAAATAAATTTGATATAATGAATTTTTCTTCTTATTCCATCTTCATCATAATCTTTAGAAGCAATATAAATATTAGGAAAAATATTAATTAATATTTCAAAACAAAAATAAGAATCTGCTTCAATTCCTTCTTGAAAATATAAATTTTTATCTTTTGAAAAACAATAATATATTATCGCTAAAATTTCATTAAAACCTTGAACATAACCAATTTCAGGATGCAATTTAGCATAAAAAAATAATATTCTTTTTATTATATCATAATGAGTTTCTTTTTTTTGAGAATTTACTTTTTTTGAAAAAAAATTTACATCTGTTCTTGTTCTTTTTATGTCTTTATCAATAATTTCTATTAATTGATTATCTTTTAAAAAACGAGAATAATTTGAATTTGATTGAATATCTAAAGGATGATTTTTAAATTTTATATGAGAAATTTTTTTTATATGTTTTTCTTTTTCATTATTATAAAAATTTCTTCGATTATCTAAATAATTTTCCCATTCCTCAGGTTTATTGTTTATGTAACCTAATAAAAATTTCCATGAAAGAGAACGTAAATTTGGATATGAATCTAAATTTCCTTTTGACAATAAATTTCGAAAACTTTCTCTTTCTATTTCTTTATTGTCTAATAATTTTATTACATTATATATATATCTTTTTTCTATAAAATTTATATTTTTCTTTTCTTCAATATTTAATATGATGATTCCTAAAAATTTATGTTCAATTAATTTATGAATTTCTTCGTTTTCTTGTTCTGTTATTTCCATTAATTAATTTAAATTTATTTAATAATAAATAATAAAATTTTAATAATTTGAAAATCATACTTTTTTAATTTATTTTAAATATTATTAAATGAAAAATAATATTTTTCAATTAAATGCAAGTAAACTCATCATTTGAAAAATCTCAAAAAATTAATAAAGAAATAATTCAAACAAATGATGAATTAACAACAAAAACTAAAATTTTTAATTTTTTTTACAATGTTTTAAAAAGAAAAGACTTTAATGTTTTTATAACAAGTTTATTATTGATAATAGAAACAATTCAAGTAATATCATATGCATTTAGTGATCCACATTCCAAATTTTGGAAAATAGAAGAAAAAAAAATGGATAATATAAATACTTTAATAGGGGCTTTAAGAGGAACTTCAATATTAAAATATGTTTCTTTTAACATATATTTATTAATTTGGGGCATAATGCTATTGATTATTTTCTTAACTGGATTATCAATTTCAATGGTAATTAAATTTAATAAAACAAATACAAGCTTTTATAAAATAATTATAAGTTATGGAAAAATAATTTCAAGTTTGATGATGTCTGTTGGTTTAATTCCTTGTACAGAGTTTTTATTATTAATGGTTAAATGTAAAAATAAAAAAATAGATATTGTTAATCAACCAATAACATGTTTTAAAGGAGTTCATTATTTATATGTTGGACTAACTATAATATTTTTAATCGGACAATATACTTTAAATATTTTATTTGGTATTTTTTGCTTTGATCCTTATAATACTAAAGAAACTACAAGTAAAATTGATACTAGTGCTGATATATTTTATTATATTTTTTCTCTTATAAATGCTTTAAGATTTACTTTTATTACAAATGAATGGATTAGTATTGCTATTTTACTTATAGGTTCAATATTTAATTTAAAAAAAGGTTTTGAAGAACCTACATATAGAAATTTTATTATTCAATGCTTTGTTATTATTCGAAATAGTTTATTTTTATGGACTTCTTTTATGATTTTAATTTGTAAATTGACATATAATTCAAAATTTAATGGAAATATTTATTTGTTTTTATTTGGTATGCCTTTAATTATTATTACTTGTGCTATTTGTTATAAAAAAGAAAGTGAAAATTTTGTGATTACGAATGTTAATTCTGGTAGTGTAAATGAATTTATTAATAGAACTAAAAGTACTATTATTTTAATTGGGAAATATATTGATAAATATAAATCCATAGAAAGTTCAAAAAAAGGTTATGATAAAAATGATATTTTTTTAAAAGGTTTAATTAGTCGTCATTTGGAAACTTGTATTAATGAAGAATGTCCTTTAACAAAATATATGGAAAATCAAGGTAATTATCAAATCCAAAAAACATGTTTATTACATTATGTTAATACAATATTAATTGATGGAATTAAAAAATTTCCAAACAACAAAAGCATAGTAATGACATTTATTCAATTTAACTATTCAAATAAATTTAATTTAAATGCAGCAAAAACTTATTTAGCAAAACTAGAAAAAGAAAGTAATACTTTAACAGAGGATTATATTTTATTTTGTATAAAAAAAAGTGTCAATTCTTTAAATCATAAAATAAATTCAAGTAAAAATGAAAATGATTTAGAAAAAATGGAAGAAATCACAGATCATAAATTTAGAAAATTAAAATATTTAATAGAATCAACTACAAAATTATATGGTGAATTTTGGGGAGTTTTGAGTACCAATTTAACTAATAATTTAAATTTAGAAAAATTATATTTTTTAGGAAATAAATTAAATAGTTTATTAAATGAAATAAATGAATTATGGGAAAAAGATTTAAAATCAAAAAAAATAGATTTAGAAAATCAATCAATAGTACAATTGTATGTATATTTCGTAAGAGAAATCTTAAGAAATAAATCAAAAGCTGATGAAGTTTCAAAAAAATTAAATGAAGAACAACATTTTGAGTTAAAAAAAAATGAAAGTGATAAATTTGATATAAATAACTTAGATATAATATTAGAAGACCAAGATTATATAATATATTGTAGAACAAATGAGAAAGGAGATTGTTCGATATTACAAATGTCAAATAGTGTAGTTAATTTATTAGGTTTTACAAAACAAAATTTAATAGGGAAAAAAATAGAAACAATTATGCCAAATATATTTATCAATGGGCATTCAAAAGCAATATCAAATAAAATTAAATATCTAAGAAAAACAAATCCTGCAATGAATAAAGCAAGTGATAAAAAACAAATATTTATTTTACCTAGAACTAAAGTGGGATATATTTTACCAGCTTTAATTAAATTTACTGTTTATAATGATGATGATTTTTCTAATACATTCATTCTTAAATCTAAAATCGATAATAAAGATCCAAAATCTGTTTATGCTTTTTATATTTTAGCAAAAGACGATTTTACCATTGATTCTTTTTCTTCTTCTTCTTTATCAATGGGTTTAACTATGGATTTATTAAAAAAATATGTTGTTAATTTAAATATATTAATTAGAGATCCTGATAATTGTAATTCTATTAATTTATTGGATACTTATAATGAATTCGAAGATGAACCTAAAAAAATTTATTGGATTTTCCCTGATTTAATTTATCCTAAAAATGATACTATAAGAAAAAATGAAGATAATGTTGAAGAATTAGTTAAAAACTCTAAAAAAAAACACTATAATTTATCTATCACTAAATTAAAATTTGGAGAAGATGAGATTCTAGGTTTTTGCTTAAGATTTACTCTTCCTGAAATAAAAAAAAATAGTATTGATTATAATGATTTTAAACCTTCAAATTCTAAATTAATCATGTATGATATTTTACATTTAAATTTCGTTAGAACTCAATTATTAAAAAAAAATAAAATTAAAGATGAATATTTTATTCGACCTAAAAATGACACACAAATAATACAAACAATAAGTAACAATAATGAAATATTAAAGAAAAAGAGTAAAAAAGTAAAAATTAAAAGAGCATATAATAATAATAGTGATGAAGAAGATGAAAATGATAGAAATTCAAAAGAAGGAAATTTAAATGTGTTAACAAAAGAAAAAATATTAGAATTGCAAAGTAGATCATCTCAAGAAATAAATGATTATATAAATTCATTAAAATATTTTGGGGCAGATATAAATTTAGAAAAACATCGCCCAAATAAAGAACTATATCCTGCTGGAAAAATATCTGAACCAAATATTAAAATTCAAATATCTTCTTTTATAAATAGAATAGAAGAAAAATTAAAAGCACATCCTGAATTAAGAAAAAATATTCGTCATAATAAAAATAGTCAGAATTTAATTATACAAAATCCAATTGATAATCATGAAATAAAAACAAATGAAAATAAACCATTTAATTCTGCTCATAATTCAAATGTTGAAAATATTAATTCAAATGAAACTACTAATGATATTTCATTTTCTTTAAATCATATTTTTAATGAAAAAAGTGTTAAATATATTAATTTTTCTTCAATTATAATGTTTATAATAATAATTGCTTTTATAAGTATTGAATTTGGTTTATCAATATATAAAACAAATAAATGTTCTCAATATATAAAATATTTAGATGATTCATATATATTATTAAATTCATTTTTATACACAAAATTTTTTATAACTGAAGTAATTTTATCTCAAAATTCTTTATATACAGAATCATTAGGATTTAATCAAAAAGAATATGTTTTATTAGCAAAAAATGAAATGATAGAATATAGACAAATAATAAATGATTATATATCTTTTTTTTCTAATTCAACAGTTAAATTTAATGATGAATATTACAGTTATATTAATAATGTTCAAGTATGTGTTAGAACATTAAGGAATTTAATACCAACAACTGAAATAATTTCTTATTCAACTGCTTTAAATAGGATAAAAACTTCTATTTTTTTTGTAAGTACAATAACAGATAATTATCTTTCTCTTGATATGAATGATAGAAATGCATATGAATTAATGATGAATTTATTAAACGACTATTTTTTAATTATGAGAAATATTACTTTTATTTTAGCTAAAAATACTTATGATGAAGCTAAATCACCTACTATATTATTAATCATTTTCATTCTTAGTTTTATAGTTGTGATTATAGATTTAATTATTATGTGGAAATTAATCAGTAAATTTATTGATGACAGAGAAAAACCTGTTGATTTATTTTTGACAATTAAAAAGAAAAAATTTGAAGAATTAAAATCAACAAGTGAGAATTTTTTAAATAAACTACTAAATAAATTTTTTGGGAATGAAGAAACTGAAGAAGAAGAATCTAAAATAGAATATCAAACAACATCAAAAGATGATGATATAATAATGATAACAAAATTTAAGCAAAAAAATGATTATAAACAATCAATAAAAAATTCAAGTGAATATTTATTTGCCTTTATATATATAACATTATTTTTTGCATCAATTGAAATATATATGATTTTTAAATATTTTTATGTGATAAATATAATGAATAATATAAAAAATTTCACAAAAGTTTTTAACATAACTCATTATACTGAATGTGATTTTATAGTAAAAACAAATGTATATAAATCATTTTATTATAATTTATCAATTCCAATATTTAATTCAACTGAAACAGAAGAAATTTTCATTGATAACACAATTGGAATGAGTGATGAAATAGAATTTTTATATTCTAATTCTTATGAAGTTACTTCTTTTTTAAAAGGAAAATATTTGATGGAATTTTCATCAAGAATGGCAAAAAATTTTTCGGATATTTTATTATCCTATAATATTTCTATTAATGATGATGATTATAAATCAATTGTTCAAAATGGTTTTAGTTGTGTACTTACTAGATTTTATGAAATGAATAAATTTTTAGCTGTTTTATATATTATTCAAAAAAATAATTTAAGTGAACCTAATTTCTGCTATAAACCTAAATTTAGAGAAATTAATAAAGTTTTAATTTATGTAATTAGACCTTGGTATAAATATATGAATAATAAATTAAAAGAAAGTTTTAGTGATTATAAAGATAAAATGGATTTAGTTTTAGATACTACTTTCATTGTTTTAATTATTATTATTATTATTATTTATTTCCTTGTATGGAAAGGATATGAAGAAAAATTAAAAACTTTATTAAAAACTAGTGTTGATTTAATCAAATTAATCCCTGATGAAATTAAAAAAGAAATTGTTAAAAAATTAAATGAAGAAGAAGAAAAAAGTGAATAAATAATTATATTTAATTTATAAATTATATTGTAAAAACTGGGTATTATGAGAAAAAGTTATAATTAAATAAAAAATTACTTGTTTTAATTAATTTTAACATATATTTTTTTTATTTTTTTTTTAAGACAATAAAAAGACAAATTAAAATGGTTTAATTAAATATCGTAAATATAAAATTAAGAGTATATTGTTTAGTTTAGGGTCTACCTCGTATTAAATTCAAAATATGGAGATATAAAAGAAGTTAAAAATTATTTCTATTTAAAATAGTCCAAATAATTTTTATATAATTTTTTATCAATTCTAATAAATATAATGATTTTATTAATGAATATTTAAAAAGATAAAAGTTCACATAGAATTCAATAATTAAATATTATTTATAAAAATGATATCAAAATTTTTATACACCCAGAAATTTTCAAATATCTAAAATAATGCATTATTATTGTGATAATAAAGTAGATCTTTTTTATAAAATTAATTATGTAGTAACAAATGAAAAAGAAGAAGAAAAAGAAATGAATTCAAATACTTCAAACACTTACCTGAAAAAAGAAATTAATAGTAATAAAAAATATAATAATTCATACTTAATAAATGTTAAAACTTTTATAAGTTATTCATATAAAAAGATTAGTAAAGAAAAATAGATTTAAAAATTATCTTTTTAATATAAAAAGATTTGAGTGATCAAATGAGTCAAAGTAAGTTACCCAAATTAAAGAGTAATTAAAAAATAAAAAATATCTTCTCTTGTTGAAAATAGTATTTCTTGTATAAATAAAAATAATAAATCTATATGAGGAAACCCTAAACCAATTAATTTCAATTTAAATGTAAGAATCAATGAAAAAGATAAAATTATATGAGTGGATATCTCTATAAAAGTAAAAAAATAAACAATTTTAAAAAAATAATAATTACATTATATAAATAAATAAATAAAACTAAAATGAATTATCAAAACTTATTTAAAAAAAATTACTAATATAATAATATCTAAATAAATAAAAAAAATGTTAAATGAAATAAACACATACTCAAAGAAAATTTTAAGTAATTCAGAAAACCCAAACAACCACCAATTAGAATTCCCACAAGACGAAATTCAAGAAAAAATAATTGACGCAAAAAGCGGCGGAACAATGTTATGTTTACTTCTCTGTTCCCTCTTCCTAAATTTATTTTTATTAGGAGGTTCAATAACTTTAGGTGTAATATTTTCTCCCTTTTTCTTTATATTATCACCAATATTTTTTTTCCTTTTTATAATAACATGTTGTTGTTTCAGTGGATTATTTGTAAACAACATAAACGAAGCACATGTTCTTACATTTTTCGGTGAATATATAGGAACAGTGAAAAAAATAGGATATTGTTTTGCAAATCCTTTTTCTTCACATAAAACTATTTCTTTAAAATCAAATAATTTAAATGGTGCTGTAATCAAAGTAAATGATAAAGTAGGAAATCCAATTATGATGGGTTGTGTTGTTGTTTGGAAAATAAAAGATACTGCAAAAGCTACTTTTGCTGTTGAAAATTATTCTGAATATGTTCATATTCAAAGTGATTGTGCTATAAGAGATGTGGGATGTCAATTTCCATATGAAAGTGATAATGAAAAAGAAATTTGTTTGAGAAGTGGAAGTGAGGAAATTTCCAAAGTTTTAGTTAAGGAATTAAGTGAAAGATTAAAACCTGCTGGAATTGAAGTTATTGAAGCAAGAATTACTGAGTTAAGTTATGCAAATGAAATCGCTAGTGTTATGCTTAAGAGACAAGCTGCAGATGCTGTAATTGCTGCCAGACAAAAAATTGTGGAAGGAGCTGTTAGTATTGTAGGACATGCTTTGAATAGTTTGAGTACTAATGAAATTTGTGATTTACCTAGGGAAAAAAAAGCCAAGTTAGCTAGTAATATGCTTGTTGTTCTTTGTGGAGAAAATCAAGGTAGTAGTGCTGGACATTCTACTAGTGCACCAAGATTAGCAGAAGGATTTAATAAATATGGATGAGGATTTTAAAGGAGTTTTATTATGATTTTTAGATTTTTAAATATTTTTATTTTATTTTTTCTTTCCATTTTTTAAAAAATATTTATTTAAAATGTTAAGGACTTAATATTGTCAAAATAAGAATAAAATAAATGAGATATAATAATAAATTATTTATTATAAAGTTTTTTGGTTTTAATTTTTTATAATATTTTATCTATAAAATAAAAACCTTATAAATATTTTATATTCAAAAAGAAAAAACAATTAAAATAATAAAAACAGTAAAAAATTAAATAAAATCTTATTTGTAAGTTTATCATATCTAAAAATGTAAATAATTTTTTTATTTGAAATATTTCTATTTTTCTGAATGAAATTAGAAATTAGTTTTATATGATAATTTTCATTTTTATTTTTAAACAATTTTTTATTGGAAAATTTTTTGAATAAATTTTGAATTAAATTAAAATGGAAAAAACAAATATGAAAATATATAAATTTTCTCAACGAAGTGGAACAGATTTATCGAAGTTTACCAACCATAAAATAGACAAAAACACTCAAATAAAAACAAAGAATAAATCACTAATAAAATCCAATAATAACAATAACAATAATTTTTTATTAAAAAGTAAAAACTTAAATAATGAATCAAGGAAAAACAATAGCTCAAATTTCATAAATTTACTATCTTCATCAAACAATTATCAGCAAAATTTAATAAATTTTTTAGATGAGAATAAATTAAATTCTCAATCATATTATTTTCTAAAAAAATATAATCAATTATCAAAACAACAAAAAAATCAAAATAATAATAAAAGTGCAAATTCCTCAAATTTAATATCAAATATTCCATTAAATCCAAAAACAAAAAAAATATCTTTAAACAAATCTCCAAATGAAAATAACAGAAGTAATAACAAAAAAATAATAGAAAAAAAGGAAAAATTAACAAACATAATAAGAATAACTGAATATAATTCAAATATAAGAAAAAAAAATAGGAATAAAACAGGATACAATAAATCATTTTTATATTTAAGTGGAGATGAAACAAATTTAAGTTTAAAAAATGCAACCACAACTGCAAATACTTCAAACAATATAAAAAACATTGGAAATGAATTAAAATTAGAGACATTACAAAATAATAATAATGAAATAACAATAAATATAGAACAATTATTTCATTCAAAAAAAAATAATAAATTATTAAAATTAAATGAATTAAATTTTGATATTCCATTATATCCAAATTTTCAAAGTGAAAAAATAATAAAATCTCCTTTTTGTATAATTGATTCATATTGTATGAATTCATATAAAGGTTTATTTAAAGATATAAATGAAGATAACATAATATCATTAATCAATATAAATAAACCAAATAATTATATTGGTCAATGGCCAAATAGTCTATCTTACTTTGCAATTTTTGATGGTCATTGTGGTATCACTTGTAGTGAATATTTAATGAAAAATTTACATAATTTTATTTTTAATAATCAATTTTTTCCAAATAATCCTATAAAAGCTTTAGAATATGCTTTTGATAAAGCTGAAGAGGAGTTTTATATGATTTATGAAAAAAGTGATTCTGGTTCTTGTGCTATTGTTTGCTTACTTATTGATGATGTAATTTATGTTGCTAATTTAGGTGATAGTAGATTAATTATATCTAATAATAATGGGAAAAACTATCGTATTTTAACTAATGATCATAATTTATATAATGAAAATGAAAGAAAAAGAATTGAAATGAACGGAAGTAAAATTTATCAAGAGAAAATTCAATTAAATCAATATATTACAAATAAAAACAATAACAATAATATATTTTTAGTCGGCCCTTATCGAATTAATCCAGGTGGATTATCTATCACTAGAAGTATTGGAGATTTTTCGTCCAAAATTTTATCTTATGGTGGAATGCCGAATACTATAATTCCTAAACCTGAAATTATTTCATATAAAATAACTTCTGATACTGATTTTATTTTTTTAGCTTCTGATGGTATTTTTAATGTTATGAAAAATATTGAAATAATTCATTTAATTTCAGAAATTAAAGATAATAAAAATGATTATTTAAAATCTGCAGATTTAATTATTAAAAATGCTTTGAAAAGAAATAGTACTGATAATTTAAGTTGTATTATTATTTTTTTGAAAAATAATTTTGAATTGACTTCTTTCAAAGAAAGAGATTCTATTGATATTAATGCAATATATATGGAAACAGAAAGTTACGAAGATGAAGATAAAATAAATATATTATATGATATAAATGATGATAATAGAAATAAAACTTTAAGTAAATTTATTTCTAGTCCAAAAACAACTAAAACTAAATGTTGTAAAAGTGTCAAATTTTTTGGAAACAAACCCAATAACCTGAAAAAAAAACTAATAAATAAATAATTGAAACAATTATAAATTTAATATTTATCATAATATAAATAATTAGTTTAAAAGAAAATAATAAAAAATAAAAAAAATAAAAATTATTCCTCATAAATATTTATTCTTCAATTAAAATAATGGATAAATATATATTAACTTTCACTAATAATCCATTATTCCTTGATTTTAACTTAACAGAATTTCTTTCATTATGTGAAATGAATAAAATTGAAAATTTAAAATATAATTCAGATACATTTAGTTATGATGTTAATACTAATCCTTTTTTAAGAATAAATTTTACAGGAATAGAAAATAAAGAAATCTGCAAAAAAATAATTGATAGAGCAATTTTATTAAAAAATATAATAAAAATAATTTCTGAAGGAGAAACAATAGAAGAATTATTAAATAATATAAAAGAAGAAGAATATAGAGAAGAAATAAATTCATCATTAACTTTTAGATACGATATTGATACAAGAAATTTAAAAATGAAAAAGGAAGAACAAGAAAAAATAATGTTAAAATTTGATAAATATTTTTTAAAAGGAAAAGTAAATATAAAAAATCCAGAAAGAATTTTTGTGATATTTCTTCTCTATTCTAAAGATGGAAAATTACAAAGAGCAATTTATGGAAAAGAAATATATGGTAAAAATGAAAAAGAAATGAGATATTATACAAAATTTGATTTAATTCATAGGAAATATATAGGACCAACATCAACAGATCATACATTATCTTTTTTAATGACTAATTTTGCCCAAATTAAAAAATATGATAATATCATTGATCCTTTTGTTGGAACTGGAAGTTTATTAATTCCTTCTTCTTTTTTTCAAGCAAATTGCTTTGGATGTGATTTAGATATTAGAGTTTTAAAAGGTTATTCTATTGGTTATGTTAGAGATAATAATAGTAATAATGTTAAATTTAAAGGAAATATTTTTTCTAATTTTGAAGATTATAATTTAATTAAACCTCAAATCATTAGATTTGATATTAATCATCATTCTTTTAAAAAAAATAATTTTTTCTTTGATTCTATCATTTGTGATCCACCTTATGGATGGAGAGCTGCTTCAAAAAAAACTGGTTTGAGCGAAAAGAGAAAAGAAAAAAGGGATTTGAGGTTAATTAAACAATTAGATAATAAAAATATTAATAATGAAGATTTTAATAATTTTGTTTGTGATGAAAATGGAGAAAAAAGATTGTTTTTACCAACTTCTCATTGTGAAATTAATACTATTTATGATAGTTTAATTAATTTTTCTAAAGATTGTTTAAAGAAAAATGGACTTTTGGTTTTTTTGTTCCCTGTTCAAAAAACTAAAGATAATTTAATTGATAGACCTATTTATTTCCCACAAGATAAAACATTTAAATTAAAATATTGTTGTGAAAATAAAAATTCAAAAATAAGGAGCAGGTGGTGTTTAGTGTATCAAAAAATTGAATAGAAACCACATGAACAAAAAAGTAAAATAAATTAAATAAAAATAATATTAATATAAAATAATATAAAAAATTATAAATTTAAAATCAATAACAAAATTTAAAATATGAATATATTAAATATTTAAATATGCAAAACCAATTTATAAACTAATGAAATAGTCCATATCAATACCTTCATCAACAATACCAATAATCCAACCAACGCCAACATCAAGATCAACATCATTTCTAATCCAATATATCAATTATCATTTACCAATCAAATGCAATAACAAAAAACAAATATAAAACAATATCAATAATCATTTAATCAATACCAAGACCAAAAACATTTATAAACCAATATTAACATTCTTTTACCAATCAATATCAAAAACCTTTTACAAATCAATATCAACAAACTCAAATAATGTCTTAATACCAACTTCAATTTTTTCAACTATCTTTATTTAATCCCTAAATATTAGTTTAACAAACAAGTAATTATTAATAATCTTTCTGGAACTTCTCAAATATTAAGAAATAATTTAATATATGATATTTGTAGAAGGAGAGTAGATGGAAATATGCTATTCTTATAGGAAATGTGATATGAATATCTGTCAAAATTGTTATACTCAATTATTTTATTCTAGAAATAATCTTCAATTGTATTCAACAAATAATTGTTAAATATAATAAAATTAAATAATTTATTATTTAAATGAAGGAGTATTTTTTTTTTTGAGTGTAATAAGTATTTTACTTTAACTTTTAAAGAAATGAGTTTATAAATTGTCATAATTTATAAAGTTCTTTTCTCAAACCATCAAAGTTAAAAATTTGGAATTAATTCATTAAGAAATAATCTTTCTTTGATTTGGACTTTAAAGTTTTAGAAATAAATGTAAAGAAATAAAATAAAAATAATTTTTTTTGAAGATGAATTGTCTTCTATTACAATAATAAAAGAATTAAAAAATATACAATTAAAATCATAAAATAAAAATATATTTTATAAATATACTAATTTAATATATTTTATAAAATAAAACAATTGAAAAATAAAAGTTATAAAAAAATAATTATTTTCCTAAATTATTAATATCAAAAAAAAACATCAAATAGAAAAATATTAATGTTACCGAATCAAATGGAAAAAAATGTATTATACTTTAGTGACCTTCCTTTAAACATAATTCAAAAAGATTTAGAAATGTTTTTAGAATCATATAAAGACAAAATTATAGTAATTAATTTAGAACAAAATCCAAAAAATTTAGAATTAAATAAACCATTAAGTGCCAAAGTAATATTTAAAGATTATAATTCAGCAAATAAATGTAGATTAGAAATGAATTTAAAAAAAATAAAAGGTCATTCAGTAAGAATAATGTGGGATGAAAAAGATAGTTCAATTAGATATAATACAAAATCAAATTTATATTTTAAAGGGGTTCCAAATAGTATTTCTTCAAGGAAAGTGTATGAATATTTTATGAAATTTGGTGACATTTCTTCTTTAAAATTAATAGATGATGAAAATGGAAATCATTTAGGTTATGGTTATATTACTTATTATAATCCTGATGACGCTCAAAAAGCTATCTTAGAAACAAATGGAAAAAAAGTTTTTGATAATAATAATATTATTGAAATTACTCAATTTCAAAAAAGAATAGAAAGAACTTTATTTAATTATGAAAAAGAAATTCAAAAAATATACATTAATAATTTTAACCAATCTTTAACTGAAAATGAATTAAATAAAATTTGTTCTAAATATGGTAATATTATTTCATGTAAAATTTTCCAAGATCATTTAGGAAGAAATTTCGCTATTGTTCACTATGAAAATCAAGAAATGACAAACAATGCTTTGAAAAATTTACAAAATGATAAAGAACTTTCAGATCCAAATTCTAAATTACTTGTTGAAGTAAAGCAAAATAAATTTGAAAGAAAACAATATTTAGAAAATAAGAAAAGAGAAACAAATAATAAATTAAATCAACAATATCAAATGTGTAATTTACATATAAGAAATATTCCATTAACAGCAAATGAAGAAGATTTAATAAATGCTTTTTCTAAATATGGAAATATAAAAAGTGTAAAAATTGAAAAATATATTTTAGAAACCAAAGTTCATGATACATTTAAAGAAATTCCAACAAGTAAAGGATTTGGTTATTTATGTTTTGATAATCCACAAAGTGCAAAAAATGCCATTTTAGGTTTAAATGAAAAATATTTACCTTCTTTTGAAAGTTGGAATAGACCTTTATTAATTGAATATTTTATTCCAAAAGCTGAAAGACAAATTATGAATAATCAAATGATGAATAATAATGGAATATTTTATTATAATCAAAATATTATGAACAATCCTAATTATAATAATTATAATTATAGAGGTGGTTATTATAATAAAAGAAAGAATTATAATAATAATAGGAATTATAATAATAATAATAATCAACAAGTTAAAAAAGAAAAAACTAGGGAAATTGATATGAATTATTTAAATAGTCTTGATAATGAAGATGCTAAAAGAGATTATTTAGGAGAACAAATATTTAAAGCTATTGAAAATAGTAGTGTTGCTATAAATAATAAAATGGATTATGATACAATTGGAAAAATTACTGGAATGATTATCGGTATTCCTGATATAAATGAAGTTATAGATATATTTAAATCAGAAAGTGCTTTGGATTCTAGAATTAAAGAAGGTTTAGATTTAATTAAGGGAAATAATTAATTTAAAAATAAATTATTTTTTTTGGAATCAAAAAATATGATAAAAAATTTGAAACTATTTTTTTTCTTTTTGATTTATTTTATAAAAATTAAAATATTTAAAATAAAACTTCAATTTTTTAGAATTAGAATTGTAATAAAAAAAATTAAAAAAATGTTATCACAACCAAATAATAATAGAGCAAATGGTGAAGCTCGTTGTTTTTTATGTTTAAAAGATAAATTAGATGAATATACATTCCAATTCGAAGATTTTTGTCATTTTATTATAAAGAAAAAAATTTTTTGTAAAAGAAACCAATCAAAAATAAAAAATGAAAAAGAACTATCAGAAAATTTATATAATTCAATAAAAGAAGAGAGCCAAAAATTAATAAAACCATGTAAATGTGATATATTATGTCATATTCAATGTCTAATTCAATATTGTATAATGCATTTAATAATAAAATGCGAAGAATGTAATTGTGAATATTGTTTTGATTTTAAAGATTTAAATGAAAATTCAAATTCATCTTGTTTTTATATTTCAATAGTTTTATGGATAATTTTATACATTATTCTTTTAACTTTCGCTATTCTTTTTTTTACTATTAGAATAATACCAAAAAAATATGAAGCTTATAATTATATCATTGCAATCATATTAATTATGGTTAATTCTCTTTTAATTTATGCAAATTTCTTAAATTATAAACCAAATAAAAATCTACATCAAAATATTTATCCTTCTTTCATTCAATATTCTCCTGGTTTAAAAAAAAGTGAAGAAGAATACACAAATTTTAGTTTCTTTCTTCAAAGATGTTTAAAATCAACTATGTTTGAAATAGTTGAGAAAAGAATATATAATAGATTATATTTAACAACAACTTTAAATACTCAAAGAGAAATAAATGAATATATTAATACTAATAACAATGAATTATTTGATTCTAATTCTGATGAAATAAAAGAAAAAATGAAAGAAGAAGAATTAGAAGATAAATTTCATGGTGCTCAAATTATTAAATCAAGTCTTGTTCAAAATGAAAAAATTAATATTGATGAAAATAATAATAAAAATAATAATAATAATATAAATAATAAACTTTTACCAAAAAGCAGAACTAAAACTGCTCATATGAGATATAGTCAAAAAGTTCCTAAAGGAAAAAATAATAATAAAAATAATAATAATATTATGAATAGTAAAAGTAGTTTTGATAAAATAAAAAATGAAGATGATACTAAAAGAAATAGCAATGATAATGATAATGAAAATAATAACAATAATAATACTCCTAATAAAAATAATGATATTCTTAATATGAATATTTCAAAAAAAGAAAGTAATGGGAATGATGATGATAAAAAAAATGAAAAACAGTAAAATAATTTTAAATTATGAAATTTTTATTTTTATTTTGCATTTTTGTATATTAAAATTTTTGGTTAAATATAATTTTTTTAAACATTAAAAAATAAAAACAATAATAAAATATAAATCATTAAAAAAAAAAATAAAAATAAAAAATAAACCTTATTAAAAAAAATATATTACATAATCAAAATGGGAAATGACCCTTCATCACAAATAGAAAAAAAATATCCAAAAGATCAAATATTCCTCTACCGTGGTGAAATAAAAGGAACAAAAATTGAAAAAACAGAAGAGACACCTAGAAAAAAATTAACAATATCACCATCAAAAATTCGAACAACAACAGGAAGTTTAAACAGTGATATTCGTAAAAAATATAAATTTCGTGAAGTTTTAGGTGGAGGCAATTTTGGAAGTGTAAGAATAGCATATAGAAAAAACATAGAACCTAAAAAATATTATGCAATAAAATCAATATCAAAAAAAAATTTAACAGAAAAAGATTT
>JAEEGL010309487.1_pt1 | contig 18530 bp, 16 predicted proteins | sample 9134231 | NCBI WGS metagenome assembly JAEEGL01 (sample SAMN16246548, study PRJNA631951) | gut metagenome | biome: gut microbiome; feature: rumen; material: fiber-attached | host: Bos | place: Iran: Karaj | collected 2018-10 | reverse complement strand
CCGGCAACATTTTTGAGGATATCACGCAGGCCAAGGCGGCGGCTAAGCAGGGGGCGGACGTCATCGCCGTGATCCGGACCACCGGCCAGAGCCTTCTGGACTTCGTGCCCTACGGCGCGACGACTGAGGGTTTCGGCGGCACCTATGCCACGCAGGAGAACTTCCGCCTCATGCGCGCCGCGCTCGACGAGGTGGGCGAGGAGCAGCACCGCTACATCCGCCTCTGCAACTACTGCTCGGGGCTGTGCATGCCGGAGATCGCGGCCATGGGCGCCCTGGAGCGCCTGGACGTGATGCTCAACGATGCGCTCTACGGCATCCTTTTCCGCGACATCAACATGCAGCGGACCATCATCGACCAGTATTTCTCGCGGGTCATCAACAGCTTCGCGGGGGTCATCATCAATACCGGCGAGGACAATTACCTCACCACCGCCGACGCCTACGAAGAGGCGCACACGGTGCTGGCCAGCCAGTTCTTAAACGAGCAGTTCGCCGTGCAGGCGGGCCTGCCGGAAGAGCAGATGGGCCTCGGCCACGCCTTCGAGATGGATCCCGACCTGCCGAACGCCTTCCTCTACGAGCTGGCGCAGGCTCAGATGGCCCGGGAAATATTTCCCAAAGCGCCACTGAAATACATGCCTCCTACAAAGTTCATGACGGGAAATATCTTCCGCGGGCACGTTCAGGACGCCCTCTTCAATATGGTGACCATCCTGACGAACCAGAAGATCCACCTGCTGGGCATGATGACGGAGGCCATCCATACGCCATTCATGTCGGACCGCGCGCTGGCCATCGAGAACGCGCAGTACATCTTCCGAACGATGGCGGATCTCGGAAACGACATCGAGTTCAAGGAGGGCGGCATCATCCGGACCCGCGCGGCTGAGGTGCTGCAGAAGGCGGCGGACTTACTCGCCGAGATCGAGCGGATCGGCCTCTTCGCGACGCTGGAAAAGGGCGTGTTCGCGGATATCAAGCGGCCGCTGGACGGCGGCAAGGGCCTGGACGGCGTGACGAAAAAGTCGGACCGCTATTTTAACCCCTTCATTGAAGAGATGCGGAAGGAGGTGCGCGCATGAGCTCCGGACTTTACGACATGTCTGCCAAGGACTTTGACAAGACCCTGGATCTGACCAAGCTCAAACCCTACGGCGACACCATGAACGACGGCAAGGTGCAGCTTTCCTTTACGCTGCCGGTCCCGAACAACGACCGGGGGATGGAGGCCGCGCGCCTTTACAGCCGGAAGATGGGCCTCGAGGAGCCGAACGTCGCCTACGCCCGCACGCTGGACAAGGAATTCACCTTCTACGTGGTCTACGGCTCGTGCTCGCACACTATCGACTACACGAAGATCCAGATCCACGCCATCGAGGATGTCTCCATGGAGATGGACGAGGTGGACGAATACATCAAAGAGCACATCGGCCGGAAGATCGTTGTCTTAGGCGCCTCCACCGGCACCGACGCGCACACGGTCGGCATCGACGCGATCATGAACCGCAAGGGCTTCGCCGGCCACTACGGCCTGGAGCGCTACGAGATGATCGAGGCGCTCAACATGGGCGCGCAGGTGCCGAACGAGGAGTTCCTGGCCAAGGCGAAGGAGATCAACGCGGACGTCCTTCTGGTGAGCCAGACGGTCACGCAGAAAAACATCCACATCATCAACCTGACCGAGCTGATCGAGCTGGCGGAGGCGGAGGGGCTGCGCGCCAAGTGCGTCATGTGCTGCGGCGGCGCGCGCATCACGCACGAGCTGGCCAAGGAGCTGGGCTTCGACGCCGGCTTCGGCCCGGGCAAGTTTGCGAACGACGTCGCGACCTTCTGCGTGAAGGAAATGGTAAGACGGGGGATGAAATAATTATGCAGAAACTGCTTTGGAAACCTTCGGAAGAAGTGAAAAACAGCTGCCGCATGGCGGATTTCATGCGTTTCGTGAACCGCCGTTGCGGGAAGGACTTTCATGAATACAAGGAGCTGTATCAGTGGTCGGTGGAAGATATCCCCGCCTTTTGGGACGCGCTCTGGCACTACTTTGACGTCGTCGCTTCCCGTCCCTACGATACGGTCGTGGACGACTTAAGCCGCTTCCCGGGCGCGAAATGGTTCGTCGGCGCGAAGATGAACTACGCGGAGAACATCCTGCGCTTCTGCAAAGCGGGCGATCCCGCTCCGGCCATCACCTTCCGCGGGGAGGATTTCATGCGCCGCGTGATCAGCCGCGGGGAGCTGCTGGACCAGGTGGAACGGCTGGCGACGGCCTTCCGCGCGGAGGGCTTAAAGCCCGGCGACGCGGTGGCGGGATACCTGCCGAACCTGCCGGAGACCATCATCGCGATGCTGGCGGCGGCCGCCGTCGGCGCGGTCTGGTGCTCCTGCGCCACGGATATCGGGGCGAACGCGGCGGTGGATCGGCTGGGACAGACCTCGCCGAAGATCCTCGTCACGACCGACGGCTACCGTTATAAAGGCAAGACATTCTCCTCGCTGGAAAACGTGAAGGAAATGGCGGGCCGCATCCCGTCCTTACAGCGAATTTTAGTGGTGCACTACGCGGGCGAGCCGGCTGTTTCCGATATCCCCAACGCGGTGATGTTTGAGGATTACCTGGCCCCTTCCGCGGAAGGCTTCCGCTACGAGCAGGTCGATGCCTCGCATCCTCTTTTCGTCATGTTTTCCTCCGGCACCACCGGCAAGCCAAAATGCATGGTCCAGTCGCACGCCGGCATCCTGGCCAACCAGTTAAAGGAGCTTACCCTGCACTGCAACATCCAGGCCGGCAGCAAACTGCTCTATATCACCACCTGCAGCTGGATGATGTGGAACTGGCAGGCGGCGGCTCTCGGCGCCGGCTCGGAGCTGGTGCTTTATGACGGCAACCCGTCCTACCCGGATGACGCGACCATCTGGAAGGTCCTGGAAGAAGAGAAGGTCACCGACTTCGGCCTTTCCGCCAGCTATATCCACATGCTGATCGCGCACGGCTTCTCCCCGAAGGAGCATGCTGATCTGTCCGCCCTGAAGGCCATCTCCCAGACCGGCTCGGCCCTTTCGGATGAGGGCTGGGATTTCGTCTACCGCGAGATCAAGGAGGACTACCACTTCAATTCCATCGCCGGCGGCACGGACATCAACGGCTGCTTCGGCATCGGCAACATGATGATCCCGGTCTATTCCGGCGAGCTGGCGGCCTTCGGCCTCGGCGAAAAAGTCGAGTGCTACGACGATGCCGGCCGCCCCATCCGCGATCGCGAAGGCGAGCTGGTCTGCGAAAAGCCCATCCCGTCCATGCCGCTGTATTTCTGGAACGATCCGACCGGCGAGCGCTACTTTAACGCCTATTTCGGGGTATATCCGGGCGTCTGGCGCCACGGCGATTACGTGATCGTACACGGCAACACCGGAGGTCTCACCTTCTGCGGCCGGAGCGATTCGGTCTTAAAGCCTTCGGGCGTCCGTATCGGCACGGCGGAGATCTACAACATCGTGAACTCTCTGCCCGAGGTGGAGGATTCCCTGGCCGTCGGACAGAACTACCACGGCGACCAGCGGATCATCCTTTTCGTCAAGTGCCAGCCGGGCTACAGCCTGGACGACGCCCTGGTCAAAAAGATCAAAACCGCCCTCCGCACCAAGGCTTCGCCGCGCCATGTGCCGGCCGTAACGCTGGAAACGCCGGAGATCCCCGTGACCTTGAACGGCAAGAAGGTGGAAGGCGCGGTCACGAACATCTTAAACGGCCGGCCGGTCGGCAACCGGGACGCGCTCGGCAATCCGGAGAGCCTGGATTTCTACGAGGCCTGCCTGGCAAGCCTGAAGGAATAAGCGAACCCGGCTGAAAAAACATAGCACACAATAAAACAGCGCCGCCTCCCGTTTCGGGAAGCGGCGCCGTTTTTATCCGGCAGGGACTGCCGGGATCACTTGTTCATCAGACGCCCAGCGCGTCGAAGAGGCTCTGGAAGATCGCGTTGAAGTCGATGTTGGTCAGCTCGATCCCGGCGTTCTTGCCGATGATCCAGGCGACCAGGCCTAAAATGACGCTTATGATCAGACCGACCAGGATCCAGATCAGAAGGGCACGGGTCCAGTGCTTTAAGTTCTTGTTCTTGGCGGCGCAGGCCATGATGATCATCACGATGAGGCCGATCACCGGGATGGCGAAGAGCAGCGACAGCCAGAAATAGGCGGAGGTCTTTACCACCGGGCTGCCGACGGCCGCTTCATTGGTGACGGTGCCGTATTCGTTCTCATGCGTGAAGGGCTGCGGGGCGGGTTCGGCGGCCGGCTGGACGGGCGCCGGTGCGGGCGCGGGAGCCGGTTCGTTCTTCGGCTGGGCCGGAGCGCCGTAGCCGTAGCTGTAAGAGGCGGCAGGCTCTGCAGGCGCCGCTGCGGGCGCAGCTTCTACGGGCGGAACGGCTGCCGCAGCCGCCGCTACGAAATTTGTCGCGGGAGCAGCCGGCTGGACGTCAAGCTTCTGACCGCATTCCGGGCAGAAAAGAGTGCCCTCCTCGATAGGACTTCCGCAATTTGTACAAAACTTTTCCATCTTCATACTCCTTTCCCCCGGACGCCGGATGGTCGGCGCCTCTGTCGTTTATTATATCAAATGTGAAATAAAACAAAAGCGGTTTTCTGTGAAATTCAGGTGAATTTTTTCGCTTTTTCCGCAGCCGGAAGCGGCTTTTAATCCAGATCGTCCGCGCTGGCGTGGTACACCTGGCGCTTCATGGCGGTGACGTCGTCGGCCAGGTATTCGTCGTAGGTCGTGATCTTGTCGATCAGCCGTCCGTTCACGAGCTCCATGATGCGGTTCGCCGTCGTCTGCACGATCTGATGGTCCCGCGAGGTGAAGATGATCACGCCCGGGAACTTGATCATGCCGTTGTTCAAAGCCGTGATGGACTCCATGTCCAGATGGTTCGTCGGCTCGTCGAAGAGCAGGACGTTCGCGCCGGAGATCATCATCTTCGAGAACATGCAGCGCACGCGCTCGCCGCCGGAGAGGACGTTCAGCTTCTTGACGCCGTCGTCGCCCGCGAAGAGCATGCGGCCCAAAAAGCCGCGCACGTAGGTCATGTCCTTGATCTGCGAGTAGCCGGTCAGCCATTCGGTGATGGTCAGGTCGCTCGCAAATTCCGAAGAACTGTCCTTCGGGAAATAGGCGCGGGTCGTGGTGACGCCCCACTTGTAGCTGCCTTCGTCCGGCTCCTCCTCGCCCATCAGGATCTGCAGGAGCGTGGTCTTGGCCAGTTCGTCCGAGCCGACCAGCGCGACCTTGTCCTCGCGCCGGAGCACGAAGGAGATATTGTCCAGGACCTTCACGCCGTTCACGCTCTTGGAAAGGTTCTTCACCTCCAGCACCTCGTTGCCGATGGAGCGCTCCGGCCGGAAATCGATGTACGGATACTTGCGGCTGGACGGGCGGATGTCCTCCAGCTGGATCTTCTCCAGGGCGCGCTTGCGCGAAGTCGCCTGCCTGGACTTGGAGGCGTTTGCCGAGAATCTCCGGATAAACTCCTGCAGCTCTTTGATCTTCTCTTCCTTCTTCTTGTTCGCCTCTTTCATCTGGCGAACCATCGGCTGGCTGGACTCCACCCAGAAATCGTAGTTTCCGGCGTACAGCTGGATCTTGCCGTAATCAATATCCGCAATCTGCGTGCATACTTTATTGAGGAAATAGCGGTCATGGGAAACCACAATCACCGTATTCTCAAAATTGATCAGGAATTCCTCGAGCCAGGCGATGGCGTCCAGGTCCAGGTGGTTCGTCGGCTCGTCCAGCAGGAGGATGTCCGGATTGCCGAACAGCGCCTGCGCCAGAAGGATCTTGACCTTCTGGGGACCTGTCATCTCATACATCATCTTCGAGTGGAGTTCCGTCTCGATGCCGAGGCCGTTCAGCAGGCTCTCCGCATCCGCCTGGGCATTCCACCCGTCCATCTGGGCAAACTCTCCCTCCAGCTCCGCGGCGCGCACGCCGTCCTCCTCGGTGAAGTCTTCCTTCATATAGATGGCGTCCTTCTCCTGCATGATCTCATAGAGACGCCGGTTCCCCATGATGACCGTATCCAGGACCTGGTACTGGTCGTACTTGAACTGATCCTGCTGCAGGAAAGAAAGCCTCTGGCCGGGGGTGATGATCACCTCGCCGCTGGTGGGCTCCAGCTGTCCCGAGAGAATGCGCAGGAACGTGGACTTCCCGGCGCCGTTTGCGCCGATCAGCCCGGAGCACTCCCCCTCGGAGAATTTAATATTAACATCCTCAAACAGCGCCTTTTTGCCGACGCGCAGAGAAATATTGGCAGTACTTATCATGTCTTAAGATCCTTTCTCAACTTCTGTCTTCCCGGTGATCGGGCCTGTGCCAAAGCTTCATTCGCGGCCGAAGGTATCCGTAAGCTTTGCCAGGTACTCAATGCGGTCCTCCCGGAACTGACCCGGCAGCATTCTCCAGCACCAGTTGTTCCCGAATGTGCCCGGCGTGTTCATCCGGGCGCTGTTGTCCAGCCCGATAACGTCCTGCATCTGGAAAATGGCCGCGCTCGCCACGCTGCCGTAGGCCGCCCGGAATACCCGGTCCGGCACCTCCGCGATGTGGGACACGCCCAGGTAGTCGCAGATATACTGCAGCTCCCACCACTGCCGGCACTCCTGGCGGAAATATCCCGCCAGCGTCTCATTGTCGTGGGTGCCGCCGTATACTACGGAATTCGGCACATAGCAGTGGGGCAGGTGGGGGTTCTTCCTGTCGCCGCTGAACGCAAACTCGATGACCTTCATGCCGGGATACCCGGTCTGCTCCAGGAGCTTCTGCACCGCCGGGACATACACTCCCAGGTCTTCCGCGATGATCTTCGCGTCATACTCCCTGATAGCCTCGTCGATGGCGTCCGTAAGCTCCTTCCCGGGTCCCTTTCTCCAGTGGCCGTTCTGTGCGGTCTTCTCCCCGTAGGGGATCGCGAAGTACTGGGTAATGCCGATAAAATGGTCAATGCGGATTACGTCATAGAGGGACGCGTTGGTCTTCATCCGCTCCTTCCACCAGACGAAACCGTCCTCCAGCATCTCCGCCCAGTTGTATATGGGATTGCCCCAGAGCTGTCCCGTCTCGGAAAAGGCATCGGGCGGGACACCCGCCACCTCGGCCGGGAACTGGGTTTCCCGATCCAGCTGGAACTGCTCCTGGCGGCTCCACACATCGGCGCTGTCAAAAGCGACATACAGAGGGATATCTCCGATGATGGAGATACGCTTTTCCGCCGCGTACTCGCGGACCTTCTTCCACTGCTGCCAGAACTTGAACTGGATAAACTTCCAGTAATCGATATCCTCCGCCAGTTCCTTCCGCACCTGTTCCAGGGCCTCCGGCTTCCTGCGGCGGATATCCTCATCCCAGTCAGTCCAGCCGGACTCATTCGTGCTCTTCTTCAGCGCCATGTACATGGCATAATCGTCCAGCCAGTAGATCGTTTTCGTCCTGAACTCGCCGTACTCCGGGAATTCCCGGTAATGGCTCCGCTCAAATGCCTTGCGGAGAAGCCCGAACCGCCCGTTGTAAAGGCAGCCGTAATCCACCCTGTCCGCCTTGTCCCCCCAGGGGACCTGGTCGATCTCCCACTGTTCCAGGAGTCCCTCCTGCCGGAGAATTTCCAGGTCGATGAAGTAGGGGTTTCCCGCAAAGGCCGAATAGGGCGCGTAGGGGCTGTCCCCGTATCCCGTCGGTCCCATGGGAAGCACCTGCCAGTACTTCTGTTTCGCGCGCACCAGGGCGTCAATAAAGTCAAAAGCCGCCTTTCCGAAAGTGCCGATCCCGTACGGGGACGGCAGGGAGGAAACCGGCATCAGGACGCCCGCCCCTCTTTCCAGCATTGTCTCTGCCATGTTTTATTTCCCTTTCTGTCCAGAATGATCTGCCTCATAAACAACAGTGCCGCCGCATATGGTATAGCGCACCCTTCCCCGGAGCTTCCGCCCGGTAAAGGGAGAATTCGACGCTTTGGAGAAATACGGGCCTGCCGTATACTCCTCCGACGGGTCGAACACCACCAGGTCGGCGGGCCGCCCTTCCGCCAGCACGCCGGCGTCCAGGTGATAGAGCTTCGCGGGGTTTCTCGACATCCTGAAAAACAGGTCCCGCCAGGAGAGGTAACCCTTACCCACCAGCTCCGTCACCGCCAGCCCCAAAGCCGTCTCCAGGCCGATGATCCCGCTGGGCGCCTCCGTGAGGGGTTTCCCCTTTTCCTCCGCGCTGTGGGGCGCGTGGTCTGTCGCGATCATGTCAATGGTCCCGTCCTGCAGCCCGCGTATCAGCGCCATCCGGTCTTCCTCGGTCCTGAGCGGGGGGTTCATCTTCGCCAGGGAGCCGTACTCTAAAACCGCCCGGTCCGTCAATGTAAAATGATGCGGGGTGACCTCCGCCCGGACATTCACCCCCGCAGCCTTCGCTGCCCGCACTATATCCACGGTTTTCCGGCTGCTGACGTGCTGTATGCTGAGCACCCCGCCGCACTCCGCCGCGATGGCGCAGTCCCTGGCCGTCATGGAATACTCCGCCACGGCGGGCGACCCGCCGATCCCGAGCCTGCGCGACACATCTCCGCGGTGAATCCCGTTATTCGCGATAAAAACCGGATCCTCCTCGTGCAGGCTCACAGGAAGCCCCAGCTTCCCGGCCCGGACAAGCGCTTCCCGGAGCAGTTCCCCGTTCCGGATCGGGACGCCGTCATCGGTAAAGCCTGCCGCGCCGGCCGCGGCGAGCCCTTCCAGGTCTGTGAGCTCCGTCCCCTTCATGCCGAGGGTCACATTCGCGCAGCTGAGCACATGAATCCCGGTGGTTTTTCCGCGCTCCAGCACATACCGGAGCGTCTCAGGCGAATCCACCGGCGGTTTCGTGTTTGCCATGCATATCACGGTGGTGTACCCGCCTGCCTTCGCCGCGGCAGCTCCTGTGAGGATGTCCTCCTTGTAGGTCAGCCCCGGATCCCGGAAGTGCACATGCACGTCCACCAGCCCCGGACCTGTGATAAGGCCGGTCCCGTCAATCACGCCGCAGCCCTCCGGCACCTCTTCCGGGGAAATGTTCCCGATGCGCAGGATGCCCGTCTCATCCGCAAGCAGGTCCGCGACCCTGTTAAAGCCGCTCTCCGGGTCAATCACCCTGCTGCCCTTTATCATCAGCATATAAATTCCTCTCCGTCGCCGTGTATCTCCGCAAGTCTGTCTTCCCACCCGGCGCAGGCGCCGTCCGCCTTCATCCGGGCCGCCAGGTCAAACCTTCCCCAGCAGTGCATCGGGAACACCTTTTTTGCGCCCACGGAAGCCATATATTCCTGCATTCCGATATAAGGATCCTTAAGCCTGGGGTCCAGCGGGACAAAGGCGATATCCGCCGGAAGGCCCGCCATCCGGGACAGCTCTTCCCGGTACTGCCTGCCCAGCTCCAGATCCTCCTCATCGCCGTCCCAGTACCAGTTGTTCAGGTCGCCGGCGTGATAGATCACCTTGCCCTCACACTGTATGCGGAAGGCGCATCCCAGGTCATTGGACCGGTAGACATCAATGACCGCCTCCCCGTCCGGAACAGGGATCCTTACGCGGTCGCCCGGCTTTGTGAACCGGACCCTTTCCCGCACGCCTGCGGGCACTGCACGCGCCGGGATATCGTCCGAAAGGACAAAGACCGCGTCCGGGTATTTTGCCGTCTCACGGAACAGGCGGCTGCTGAAATGATCGCCGTGGGAATGGCTCGAAAGTACAATAAGCGTCTTTCCCGCAGGAACCTCAGGCAGTTCTCCCTCATAATAGTCAAAAAGGAAAACTGTCTTCTCAAGCTCCGCGAAAAAGGCGCTGTGGTGAATGAATACGATTCTCATATATCGTCCCGCCTGGCCTCCGCCTTCTTCAGAAACCTTTCGTTTCCGACAATAAACCGCTCATGGGTGCCTTCGCCGATCTTTCCCCTGTCGTCGGACACTTCCACGCAAAACGTCAGCTTCCTTCCGTCGATCTCCGCAAGCTCTGACTCGCAGCGCACCGTCATTCCCACAGGGGTCGCCGCCAGGTGGGATACCTCAAGCTTTATCCCCACCGTGCCTTCGCCCTCCGCGAGGCGGTCCGCGACGCTCCTCCAGCAGGTTTCCTCGATGAGCGCAATCATCGCAGGGGTGGCGAATACCGGAAGCTCCCCGCTCCCCATGGCCTTCGCCGTCATATCCTCCGTCACCGTAACAGTCCGCATTCCCCTGATTCCTGTCTCCATATCCTGTCCTTTCCGCCCCGGTCAGAATCTCTGTCCGCACTTCGGACAGAATTCAAAGTCCTCTTCTGTCTCATACCCGCAGGAGCTGCATTTTTTCACGTACCGGCGTCCCTGTCCCTCCTCCCGGAGCGTGAGGTCCGCCTCCGTAATCTCCGCCTGCTGCCCGCGGAGAATTGCCATGCCCTTCTCCGGGTCCAGGTCGTAGACCGCGCCGCAGCAGGACATCTTTACAAAAAACTTCCTGTTCCACTTGAACAGGGGGATAAAGAAAAAGCTGAAATACATGTACGTCATGAAAACTTCATACCTGCCGTATGCGCCGCATCTTCCGCAGATGACCGTCTTCATGTAATCCAGCTGCTGCATTCCCTGGCTGATACCGCCGATAAAAATCATAACAGGTCCCCCGTTTCCCGGAACTTCCGGTACCGGTGATGCTCTCTCGCCTCCCGGAGGGTCTCCAGCATCTCCGGGATATCCTCATTAAACGTTCCCGCCAGAATCACATAATTGGAGGCATGGTTGGTGCGGAATACCGTTCCCGGCGAATCCACATGGGACAGGAATATCTCCATCTCGTCCATGATCTCGTCCGGCGTGATCCGGTGAAACCTTCCCTCCACCACATCATCATACATGGGGGTCCCCTGGTAGAGCCTGAGTGTCAGGAATGACGCGTACTCCGGGTTCATCGCGGAAATCAGTTCAGCGCAGGAGAGCGCGTGCTTTTCCACCTTTTCCCGGCCTCCGAGCCCGGATATCAGCGTGACAGAGACAGCAATGCCGCACGCTTTAAGCTTCTGTCCCGCCGCCGCGGTCTCCGCGGCCGTGACATCCTTGCGGATATACCGGAGGATTTCGTCATCGCCGGTCTCCGCGCCCAGGTAAATGATGCCGAGGCCGGCCTCCTTCAGGGCCCGCAGCTCTTCCGGCGTCTTCCGGAGCACATCCTGGGCTGTCCCGTAGGACGCCACCCGGTTCACATTCGGGAAATACTTCCGCACCGCCTCCAGGTATACCAGCAGTGTATCTGTCGGCAGCACCAGGGCGTCCCCGTCCGCAAAAAACACCTTCCGGAAATAGGGGCCGTAGCCGTTCTGATAAAGCTCCTCCATGTCGGCGAGCACCTCTTCCCGGCTCCGCACACGGAACTGCTTTGCCTTGTACATGTTGCAGAAGGTACAGGTGTTGTGGGCACAGCCGATGGTTACCTGCAGGATCAGGCTCCTGGCCTCGCTGGGCGGCCGGTATACAATGCCCTCATACTCCATGTTCCGTCTCCTCGAATCGCTCATTGCCCACAGCCAGGCGGAGGAATTCCTCCATTGCCCTGCTCATGTACTTATTGCGTTTTTTATAGAAATAGACGTGGCGCAGCGCGAGCTCCTCATCCATACGGTAAAAGCACAGCGGCACCTCGTAGGTCAAATTCTTCACCAGGCCGTCCGGGATAAACGTGGCCGCCACGCCGGTGCAGGCCATATTGAAGGCGGAAACCACGCTGTCCGGCTTGAGGATGATATTCGGCACGTAATTCTGCCTGCTGCACATCCTCACGCCCCGCTTGTAGATGCTGTTTTCTTCCTTCAGCATAATGAACGGCGTATCCTCCAGGAGCGTCAGCGGGAGCTCCGGGAAATCCTGTTCCAGGTGTTTTTCGGTCTTGATATCTTCCCCGGACAGCCTGTATTCCTTTATCTTCTCGTTGATCGCGAACTGCTCCGGGATTGCCAGGATGATCCGCTCCTCGCGGTAGGGATACCGCTCAAAAATCTTTTCATCAAACTCGCTGTTGTCCACCATCAGGTCCAGTTCCTCGCTGAGAACGCGCTCCATCAGCTGCAGCGTCGTCCCTTCCATCAGGGAAATCTTGATCTGGGGGTGTTTCCTGGAAAAATCCCCCAGAAGTCCCGGAAGAATGAACGAGGCAAAGAAGTTGGTGCCTCCGACTGACAGCTTTCCCGCGAGCAGGCCGCTCAGGTTGTTCATCTCCTGAAGGGTATTCTGCTCCAGGGCAAACAGCTTCTCGATGGCAGCGATGTAGACCTCGCCGCTGGGTGTGAGGCTGATGGGGTTGGTGCTCCGGTCGAAGATCGGGCGTCCCAGCTTCTTCTCCACCTTCTTGATCGCCGTACTCAGCGCGGGCTGCGAGATATACAGCTTCTGCGCCGCTTTCGAAAAGCTCTTTTCTTCATAGACTGTATAAACATATTCCTTGCCGTCAAACATGGCTCCTCCCAAACTTTTCCACGAGCGCTTCCTTCTCCCTCTTAGAAAGACGCTTTATGGCAGCTTCCCTCTGCATTGCCTCTTCCCTGGTGGAATGTTCTTCATAGTACACCAGCTGCACGGGAAGCCTGCTCCTCGTATATTTTGCGCCGTTTCCGCAGTTGTGGGACGCAACCCTCTCCTGCAGGCGGTTTGTCCACCCGCAGTACAGGGAATTGTCCGCACAGCGGAGCAGGTATGTATAATTTGTCACTTCCGGTCCATCCTGTCAGGCATTGTTCTTTGTCAGCGCGTCCTTGACGCTTTTTGCCTTTTTAGCCGCCGCGTCCCGGACGCTCCCGGCCTTCTCCTGCGCAGCCTTCTTTACGCTCCCGGCCTTCTCCTGCGCAGCCTTCTTTACGGTCCCGGCTTTCTCTCCCGCAGCCTTCTTCACACTGCCGGCCTTTGCAGCCGCGGCCTTTTTCACGCTGTCCACCAGGCTCTGCTTTTCCGCGGGAGCAGTGTCAGGGGCTTTTACCGGTTTCTCCGCTTCCTTCTTCGAAGTCTTTACGGCCGCCGGCTTTTCTTCCGCCGGCTGCTCCGGCGTACAGGCAAATACCAGCACCGCCAGTCCGGGAAGAAAGATTGTTACGGAATTGTCCCTTCCGTCCGCCGCCTCAGCGCGGGAAGCCTTTACCCTCGGGTTCGCCGGCCCCGATCCGCCGAACTTTATGTCTTCACTGTTAAAAATCTCTTTATATTTGCCCGCGAAGGGAACGCCGACCCTGTATTTCTCGTGGGGAACCGGCGCAAAATTCGCGACAAACAGGAGCGTTTCCTCCGGCTCATCGGAGCTCCGCAGGAACGAGACAATGTTGTTCTCCGCATCCATGCAGTTAATCCAGGAGAATCCCTCCGGGTCAAAGTCCCGCTTCCAGAGAGCGGGATGCTTCCGGTACAGCTCATTCAGGGCTGCGGTGTACGCCTGCATATCGGAGTGCAGGTTATACTGAAGCAGATCCCACTCCACTCCCAGGGATTCATTCCACTCATCCAGCTGTCCCAGCTCCTGGCCCATAAAGAGAAGCTTTTTCCCCGGATGTCCGGTCATAAAGCCGTAGGCAGCCCGCAGGTTCGCGAACTTTTCCTCCAGCGTCCTGCCCGGCATGCGCCCGGCCGCCGATCCCTTCCCGAACACAGCTTCACTGTGGGGGTAAGGGAGGATGAAGTTTTCGCTGTAATTGTATATCATGCTGAACGTCAGCTTATTGTAGAGGTCCTTCCGGTACAGGGAATCACACTGCATATAGGAAAAGAAATCATTCATCCAGCCTTCGTTCCACTTGAAGTCAAAACCCAGACCGTCATTTGTGAGGGGCGCCGTAACCCCCGGCCACGCGGACTGCTCCTCCGCGATGAGGACGCCTCCCCTGCAGCGGGTGTGGAAAACGGAGCTCAGGTGCTTCAGGAATTCCACAGCGTCCAGGTTCTCATGCCCTCCGTAGATATTGGCCACCCACTCTCCCGGGTTTTTCCCGTAATCCAGGTAGAGCATGGAAGCGACGGCATCGAGCCGCAGCCCGTCGGCATGGTACTTTTCCATCCAGAAGAGCGCGTTCGCTATCAGGAAGTTGGAGACCTCCGGCCTGCCGTAATGGAAGGAAAGCGTCCCCGCGTCCCTGTTCTCACTCTCGTAGAGGCATCCGCCGTCAAAGCCGGCCAGCGCCCAGGAATCCCTCGGGAAATTTGCCGGCACCCAGTCCAGGATCACGCCGATGCCGTTCTCATGCATGTAATTCATGAAGAACATGAAATCCTCCGGCGTCCCGAAGCGCCTCGTCGGCGCGTAGTAGCCGGTCACCTGGTATCCCCAGGACGCATCCAGCGGATGCTCCATCACGGGCATCAGCTCCACATGGGTGTATCCCATCTTCTTTACATAATCGGCAAGCTCCTCCGCCAGCTCCCGGTAGTTCAGGAACTCTGAGCCCGCGATCACCTTCCCGTTCCTGTCCGCCGCAGGTTCCTTCCGCTTCCAGGAACCCAGGTGGACCTCGTAGACGGACATGGGACTCTGTCCCGCTTCCGCAGCCGCCCTCTTCTCCATCCAGGCGTCATCCGACCAGGAAAAACCTTCCAGGTTTCTCACCACGGAAGCGTTGTTCGGGCGCATCTCCGCCCCGTTCGCGTAAGGATCGGCCTTCAGGAAAGGCGTGCTGTTGTGGTTCTTGATTTCATATTTATATATGGTTCCCTCGCGGACGCCGGGAATAAAGAGTTCAAACACGCCGGAATTCCCGAGGCGCCGCATCTGGTGCCGCCTGCCGTCCCAGAGGTTAAAGTCTCCCACCACGCTCACGCGCATGGCCATGGGAGCCCACACGGCAAAGAGGACCCCGTCGATACCGGATACGGTCATGGGGTGCGCCCCAAGCCTGTTGTAGATCTCATAATGAATGCCGGCGGAAAACTTTTTCAGCTCTTTCTCCGGTATCTGCTGTTTGAACGCGTAAGGATCGCGCTTTTCCGTCAGCACGCCGTTGTCATAGAACACGAGGAGTGTATAGTCGGCAAGCTTCTTTACCGGGACCAGCACGGCAAAAAAGCCGCTCTCATCCACCAGCTGCATGTTGTACTGCTGTCCTGTCCGGGAAAGCTTTACCGTCACATCCCGGGCCGTAGGGATATATGCCTGCACAAGCATTCCCTCCGCTGTCATATGCGGTCCCAGAATACGGTGCGGGTCCGATGACTCCGCATAGGTAATCTCTTCTACTCCTGCCCAGTCCATCAGGTCATACAAGATCTTATCCATTATTATATCCTCCGTTCATGTACCCGGTGAAGAATCGGCACTCTTTTACAACATTTTAACATCCGCCCCCGATAAATACAATCATTTCCAATCCACTTGCACATTTGACGGAAGTATCTTATACTGTTAAACTGACACATTGTACATGAAGCAGATTTCTGCGAAAAGAGAGAATTATGGATCAGAATCATCAGAACAATCATGCCCCGGATCCCGACGATCTCTCCCGCTTCGGCGACCTTGACCGCATGCTCGAGGACCTTCGGGCCGGCCGTACCGGCATCAACCGCCCCGCGGAAGAACCGGCCCCCGAAACAGAAGAAGTCACCCCCGATTCTTCAGGGGAACAGGAAAATGCCGGCGAAGCCCCGCCCGAAAACCCCAGCCTGTTAAAGGAGATCCTGAGCTGGATACCGGTTCTCGCGGCTGCCGTCGTGATTGCCTTCCTGCTGGATTATTTTATCATTGCCAACAGCACCGTCCCCACGGGGTCCATGGAGACCACCATCATGCCCGGAGACCGCGTGATAGGACTCAGGCTCAAATACACCTTCGGGGAACCGGAGCGCGGCGATATTGCCATTTTTATCTATCCTGACGATGAGGCGGCAGGAATCCGGACCTACTATGTAAAAAGAATCATCGGCATGCCCGGGGATACCGTGGACGTAAAGGACGGCCATGTATACCTGAACGGCGCTTCGGAGCCGCTTGACGAGTCGATGATCAAAGAGCCCATGATGCCGGAAGAACCGATGCACTTTGAAGTGCCGGAAAACTGTTATTTCATGCTGGGCGACAACCGGAACTACTCCAATGACTCCAGGCGGTGGCACACTCCCTATGTGGAGCGCAGCAAGCTGATCGCCAAAGTCTATTTCAAGTACTTCCCGGGAATAAAATGGCTGAACTAAGGAGTTGAATACAGAAATGAAAAAAGTAGTGAAATTCGGCGGAAGCTCCCTCGCGAGCGCAAAGCAGTTTAAGAAGGTCGGCGACATCATCCGCGCCGACAAGGCAAGAAGGTACGTCATCCCTTCCGCCCCCGGGCGCCGCAGCAAGACTGATTCCAAGGTGACCGACCTGCTGTACCAGTGTTACGACGCCATCGAAAACGGAGCTCCCTACGGAAAGATTTTCCAGCAGATTAAGGAGCGCTTCACCTCCATCGTGGAGGGACTGGACCTGAATCTCAACCTGGACTTCGAGTTCAGTAAGATTGAAGAAAACTTTCTCGCGAAGGCAGGCCGGGATTACGCGGCCTCCCGCGGCGAATACCTGAACGGCATGATCATGGCCCACTATCTGGACTGTGAGTTTATCGACGCCGCGGATGTGATCTTTTTTGACGAAAAGGGCGCTTTCCTCGCGGAGAAGACCAATGAGGAGCTGGTGCACCGCCTTGAGCTGACGGAGCGCGCAGTCATCCCCGGTTTCTACGGCTCCCTTCCCGACGGGACCATCCATACCTTCTCCCGCGGCGGTTCCGATGTCACGGGTTCCATCGTGGCCCGCGCGGTACACGCGGACGTCTATGAGAACTGGACCGATGTCTCCGGCTTCCTGGTAACGGATCCCGGCATTGTGGAAAACCCGATTCCGATTGACGTCATCACCTACAAGGAGCTGCGTGAGCTCTCCTACATGGGCGCCGGCGTACTCCACGAAGACGCCATTTTCCCGGTCCGCGTCGAGGGCATCCCGATTCACATCCTGAATACCAACCGTCCCCAGGACCAGGGCACCATGATCGTGGAAAACACCTGCCGCAAGCCCAGCTACACCATCACCGGCATCGCGGGCAAGAAGGGCTTCTGCTCCGTCACCATTGAAAAGGCCATGATGAACGCGGAGATCGGCTTCGGCCGCCGTGTCCTCGGCGTTTTTGAGGATCTGGGGCTGTCCTTCGAGCATATGCCCTCCGGCATCGATACCATGACGGTATTTATCCACCAGGATGAATTCGTCGCCCATGAGCAGCAGGTGATCTCCTATCTTCACCGCGCCGTCCATCCCGATGCCATCGAGCTGGAATCGGATATCGCCCTGATTGCCGTCGTCGGCCGCGGCATGAAGTCCGCCAGAGGTACCGCGGGACGCATCTTCTCCGCCCTTGCCCACGCGCGGGTCAATGTCAAGATGATTGACCAGGGCTCCAGCGAGCTGAACATTATCATCGGCGTCCGCAATGAGGATTTCGAGGCGGCCGTCCGAGCCATCTACGATATCTTCATCACCGCCAGCATCTGACAATACCGGGAGACAGCATGCGAATCATAGACGCCCACCTGCATTTCATGCCGGGGGAAAAGTACTTTGATGTGATAGCCCGCCGGGCGGGCCATGAGAACACGGAAGAGCACCTGCGGCAGACGTACCGGGAGCTCGGGATTTCCGGCGGCGTGGTGATGGGCAATTACGGCCTTTTGCCGGAAAACAACAGCTTCCCGGATTTCCTTCATTACTGTGTCGGCGTCCACGACAGCGACCTCGACCACTATGAAGGCCGCACGGCCTTTGACCTGATCGAAAAGAACCTTCAGAAACCCAACTGTGTCGGCGTAAAGCTTTATCCCGGCTACAGCCGGATCTATGTCTCGGATATGCGCTTCGGCCCTGTCTACGAGCTGGCGGCCTGGTACGACAAACCGGTTGCCGTCCACACCGGGCAGACAGCCGCGGCGACCGCGCTCCTGCGCTACAGCCATCCCATGACCATCGACGAGGCCGCCGTGCTTCACCCGAAGGTCCGGTTCGTTATGTGCCATTTCGGCAACCCCTTCCTGATGGACGCCGCGGCGGTCATTGAGAAGAACCCGAACGTGTCCGCCGACCTTTCAGGCCTCCTGGAACGCAGCTTCGACGTGCCGGAATACCTGGAACGCCAGAAGGGCTACGTGGAGGCGCTCCGCACCTGGATCGCCTACGTGGAGGACTACAGCCGCTTTATGTTCGGCACCGACTGGCCCCTGGCAAACTACCGGAATTACATCGACGTTGTAAAGCAGATCATTCCCGAAAACCACTGGGAAGAAGTTTTTTCGCAGAACGCGGAGAGAATCTACCGCCTGCCCCGGAACTGAAAAAACGGAAAAGCAAAAAACGCGGAAACCGCTTTGACTGCGGTTCCCGCGCTTTTTTTGCCTATACCTTAAACCGGTATCCCACCCCCCAGATGGTTTCAATATACTGGGGCCTTGCGGTGTTGAATTCGATCTTTTCCCGGATTTTCTTAAT
>JAEEGL016781572.1_pt1 | contig 18531 bp, 21 predicted proteins | sample 9134231 | NCBI WGS metagenome assembly JAEEGL01 (sample SAMN16246548, study PRJNA631951) | gut metagenome | biome: gut microbiome; feature: rumen; material: fiber-attached | host: Bos | place: Iran: Karaj | collected 2018-10 | reverse complement strand
CTCGCCACCTGCTCCTGCTCCCACTTCATGACCGACGAGCTTTTCAGAAAAATGCTTTTTGAGGCGGCTTGCGACGCTGACGTCCGAATACGCCAGATAGAATCCAGAAGGCAGGCCCCCGACCACCCGATACTGTGGGGAGTGCCGGAGACCGAATATTTGAAGTTTTATACAGTGCAGATAATATAAGGAGGCATATAATGAAAGTCCTGCTCATTAACGGAAGCCCCAGACCCAACGGATGCACGTTCACAGCGCTTTCCGAGGCAGGCCGCGTGCTGAACGAACAGGGGATACAGACCGAAGTATTCCAGATCGGCACCGGACCTATCAGGGGCTGCATAGCCTGCGGCTCATGCAGAAAGCTCGGCAGGTGCGTATTTGACGACGACAAGGCAAACGAGCTTGCGGCTGAAATAAGGAACTCCGACGGCATTATCGTGGGAACGCCCGTATATTATGCCGGAGCCAACGGGGCTGCGGTTGCCCTGTTGAACAGAGCGTTTTACTCGGGCGGCGGCTTTGCCGGAAAGCCGGCAGCCGCGATAGTCTCCTGTCGAAGAGCGGGAACGACCGCAACACTCGACGAGCTCCAGAAGTTCTTTACGATCAGCGGGATGCCGATCGTTTCATCAACTTACTGGAATATGGTGCACGGCTCGTCACCGGAAGACGTCATGAAGGATCTTGAAGGCCTGCAGACCATGAGGAACCTCGGGCGCAACATGGCGTGGATGCTGAAATGCATACAGGCCGGAAAGCGGGAGGGAATAGAGTTTCCCGAACAGGAGAGAGGTAACCGAACCAATTTCATTAGATAATCAAAAGCGTCGTTTGCTTATGCAAACGACGCTTTATTATGTTGAAAAGATCAATCCATCGTTATGAACAGATCCATGTCGACCGACGTCATTATGCCGTCGACAGTTCCTTTGTCCGTATATTGCCAAACGTTGAAATCATAATAAAAATCCGGACGGTCAGTTAATTGAGCGAGCCATACGGGTATGCCCGAGATCTTTGAAAAGTCATAGAGCTCATACGCATTTACCGCATTGCAGTATATCATGGGCCGGTATCCGGCGTTTTCTATAGTTTCGCAGAACTTCAACGCGCAGGTCGTTATCTCATCAGAGGTCATATCCTTCGTTCTTGCGTTTGCACTGCCTATCGTTTCCCAATCGAAAACCACGGGCATCGCTATATCGTGATCCTTTATCTTTTCGATAACGAACAACGCTTCCTGCTCGGCTTCTTCCGCAGTCAGCGCCTGAGAGAAGAAATAAACGCCGATTTTTATTTCCGCGAGGGCGGCGCCTTCTGCATTCGCTTCAAAATAAACGTCAGGATATATATTACCTTCGGTATATCCTCTGTATCCTGCACGGATCAAGGCAAACTCGATCCCCGAGTCCTTGACCCGGCTCCACTCTATAGGTCCCTGGTAAGAGGAGACATCTATTCCGATCATGGTCTGCGCAAGCTCCGAATCATATGACGCCATGCCGTCAATTACCGTAAACAGAGACGGATCATATTTACAAAGCTCGGCGGACTCTGCGACGGTCACCCATTCGCCGTTGATAAGGGTCTGACCGATATGAACGTCGCCAAAGACTATTTTCCAGATCACGGTGGAGATCTCGGATCTGATTATGCCGTCGTCCGGAAGAAACGCGCCTTCGTTTCCGACCATTATATTGTGTTCGTAAAGCGCCGTGAGATAAGGATCGTCTGCATCCGAAAAAGGCGTATCGGCGACGCTCTTGCGTATCTTCAGAGCCTTGGCGCATATACGGGCGATCTCGATGCGCGGGGCGGATGCGTCGAGGTCGGGGATCTGTCCTTGCTCAACTATCCCTTCTGAAACCGCGAGAGCGAGATAGCCGGAGGCCCAGTGTTCTGCGTTGCCTGCGGGCTGAGCGGGATACCCCGCGGCTTTAAGGATAAGGCAGAGCGATTCGCCGTAAGTGACCGTGCCATCAGGACGGAAGGTACCGTCTTCATATCCCTTGATTATGTTTTCCGCGGCGAGTTCGGATACGTACCTATAATACCAGGCATTTTCAACAACGTCCTTGAACAGCCCCTGAGGCTCCTCGTTTTGTTCCGGTTCCTGCGGTGTGGGCGTTGATGGCGAAATGGGAGTTACGGTTTCGGGCGTTTTCCAGACTGCTGTGACTCTTTTATTGGAAACCACCGTCTGGGAGGGATCTATGATCTGTCCCGAAGAATCAGCCCATCCGGCAAGGCAATAACCGCTTAGTTCTGCGGACTGAAGCTCGCCGTAGGGGAGACCGGACTGATAAAACATGATATCTGTGTCGCAGGTGCCTTCTCCGGCATTGTAAATAACGTATTTCCAATCGGGGGAGGAATCGAAATCGTAGTCTCCGTAATAGAAGATGCGGGCTTCTTCGACGCGCCGCTCGACAAGACCGGTGCTTATTTTTCCGCTGTAATGACACCATACCGCTATCGCATCTATGGTCTGCTTCGCAGTATAGTTTTCAGGTCCGTTGAGCAGGATCGTCCTGAATCTGCTTTCACTGTTGAGCCATGCAGGTCCGCTGGAGTAAGTGAAGCTAACGAGACAATCGAACTGGTTTTGGGTCACGGTGATACCGCGCTTCGTGAGAAAAGCGTTAAGCTCGCCCTCGACGATTTTTACGTCCTTTCTCATCAGCTTGTCTGCGTCTTCATAAGATATGCCGTTTGGGTAATCCGCGGGATTTACGGCGTTTCCGTAAGCTATGTAAGGCTTGCCGTGATAATAGGTGACGTAAGGGGAGAAGCTCTCTTTTTTCTTGATAAAAGCTATTATTTTTTCACTTGCGGTCATGCCCGCCGCACTGGCCTTGACCGGCATGGCTGTCAGTAAAAGAATGATAGCTATCGTCAAAGCAAAAAGGCGTTTCATATCATACGACCTTTCGTTAATAATCGAAAAATGTAATCAATTTGTAACTATGTAGATAAATTATAACATATTATATACAGAAATGGAAGAACAATTTTTGGTAAATCACTATAAATATAATAAAAAATGGCAAAAAATATGCAGCCAAATATTCTTTGACTGCATACAAGCGTTACTATTTTGTAATTTATCTTTTGACGTTAAAAGCAATCGGCGGCTCAAAACCTTCAAAAATAATCGAGTCGTTTTCTTTTTCATAGCCGGGCTCGCGAACGGTCCACACGAATTTTTTGGCGCCCATGCTTTCACATAATTTCACGAAAAAGGTCTTTTTGGCGGTACTGTGAGCGATGAAATCCGGTCTTGACAAAAAGTTTGTAAGAACACGGCTGAGAAATACTCCTTCGCGTCCATCGATCTGTTTTCGGCTTGCGGTAAGCTGACCGCGGAAGTAGGAGGGGGCGTTCTTTCTGAACCAGTAAAGGATCCTCGGATCAAAACTTTCTATACAGACCGCGCCTTCGTAGAAGTGGAGTATCTCCAACACTTTGCGGCAAAGATCGATTATCCTCGGACCCGTTTTCAGTTCCAGAAGGATTGGCGTCTTTCCGTCGACTATGGAAAGCACCTCGGTTAACAGGGGTATCTTTTCATCGGTGCCGAAAAGGCCGTACTGCAGGAGTGATCTGTAATCGCTCTGCCAGACGTCGATATTGACGCCGCAGGCGCGCTCCAGCGTTTTATCGTGAAGGACTATGACCTTGTCGTCTTTTGTAAGCTGGACGTCGAGCTCTATACCGTAACCCTTTTCGACCGCCCTTTTGAACGCGGCCAAGGAGTTTTCCGGTATTCCTTTTTCGGCGTCATGCAGGCCTCTGTGCGCATAGCTGCGGCCTGTGAACCCGTTTCCTTTTTTTGAAGGGATGCTGGGCGCTGTCAAGAATACCGCGGCGGCGGAAACTGCCGCAGAGGCCGCGGCAACGGTCAAAACAACACTTTTTTTCATATTTCATCACCCGCTTAAAGGATAGCATACTCCTGTCTTAAGGTCAAATCGCACTTGTATTTGTTTTGTGTATAGTCTAAAATATTATTGACAGCTTTATAGGCTGAAATATGGTAGGCGGGTGTAAAAATGAAACTGAACAAAAAACGCACTATCCTGGTCGGAATGGCGTTCATGTCCATATGCGCCTTCTGGCAGGTCTACGACGGTATTGTGCCTCTCATATTGAAAAAAGTTTTCAATATGAACGATACGTTGTCCGGATTTATAATGGCGCTCGACAACATCCTCGCCTTGTTCATGCTGCCGTTTTTCGGCAATCTGTCCGACCGCACGAGGACGAAGATCGGACGCCGCATGCCCTATATCCTTATAGGAACTGCCGTCGCGGTTATAGGGATAATCATCCTGCCTCTGGCGTCGGCGGCTAAGAATCTGACCATTTTCATAATCGGTCTTGCGATCGTCCTTTTGGCCATGTCCACGTATCGCAGCCCGGCCGTAGCGCTTATGCCCGATATCACTCCGAAGCCGCTCAGAAGCCAGGCCAATGCAATAATTAATCTGACCGGCGCTCTCGGCGGGCTCATTGCCCTTGCCGCTATCGCGTTTTTGGTACCGAAAGGGGAGGACCCGAGCTATCTTCCTATTTTCCTCTTTACCGCGGCGTTTATGATAATATGCATTATCGTGCTCAAGCTTACAGTGAATGAAAACAAGCTCAGACTCGAGGACGATGAAGAACCCGAAACCAAAGATCCTTCTGCTTCCGACGGCAAGGACATGCCCAGGGAAGTGAGAAAATCGCTGTATTTGATACTTGCGTCGATCTTCTTCTGGTTCATGGGCTATAACGCCATAACGACCAGCTTTTCCAAATACGCGAACGTTTACTGGGGACTTGACGGCGGATCTTATGCCTACACCCTGATGATAGCGCAGGTCGCGGCTATCATAAGCTACATACCCGTCGGCGCTGTCGCGTCGCGCATTGGACGTAAGAAGACCATACTTTGCGGTATCGTGATGCTTACTTTCGCCTTCGGCTGCTGTGTGTTCTTCAAGTCCTTCACCGGAGTCATCTTCCTTTTGTTCATACTCGCCGGTATCGGCTGGGCTTCCATCAACGTGAACAGTTATCCCATGGTGGTTGAAATGAGCAAGGGCTCCAATATAGGAAAATACACCGGCCTTTATTACACGTTCTCAATGCTCGCGCAGATAATAACTCCAATCCTCTCGGGAGCCGTGCTCCAATATATGGGATACGTGTTCCTTTTCCCGTACGGCGCTCTGTTCACCGCGATCAGCTTCGTTACGATGTACTTCGTAAAGCACGGAGACAGCCGCCCCAATATGCCTTCTGAAAAGCTGGAGGTCTTCAACGACATATGACGGACAAATTGAGTCAGGTCAAACTGTTCCTTCTGGATATGGACGGAACGCTGTATCTCGGGGACAGAGTACTTGACGGGGCCCGCGAGTTTATCGCGACTCTTGAGCGGTTGGGATTGGATTACATGTATCTTACGAACAATTCCTCACGTGCCTGCTCGGATTATATAAAAAGACTCAATGATCTCGGATTTCCATGCGGAAAAGACGACGTTTTCAGCAGCAGCATCGCTTCGGCGATGTACATCCTTGAGAATTATCCGGGCAAAAGGGTATACGCTGCCGGAACGCGCGCTCTTTTGCGGGAGCTTGCCGAGTGCGGCGTAACGCTGACCGATACCGATCCCGACGTGGTGCTCGTCGGCTTTGACACCGAGCTTACGTATGAAAAGCTTTACAAAGCGTGCAGCTTTATCAGAAAAGGCGCTGCGTTCATAGCGTGCAATCCCGATCTCGTTTGTCCCGTAGACGCCGGCGAGGTGCTTCCCGACTGCGGCAGTATATGCAGGCTCATCGAAGCGTCGAGCGGTGTGCAGCCCAGATATATCGGCAAGCCAGAGACGATAATGATCGATATCATATTGAAAAAAAAGGGCCTCAAGGCCAATGAGCTCGCATGCGTCGGCGACAGGCTTTACACCGATATCGCCGTGGCGCAAAACGCGGGAGCAGTCTCGATATGCGTGCTTTCGGGCGAGACCGATGAAAAGACCGCGTTTGGATATGAACCGCGTCCCGATTATATTTTCCCTTCGGTCAAAGAGCTGGGAGAAGGGTTGGAAGGATTAGTCCTATGAACAATCCAAAAGAACGGGCATGGGTCGAAATATCTCTGCCGACTGTCAAATATAACTACGATCTTCTTTCAGATTTTATAGGAGAAAAATGCGGTGTGATATCCGTCTTGAAGGCCGACGCTTACGGTCTTGACGCAAAGACAGTCGGTAATTATCTCCAGGATATCGGATGCACTCATTTTGCGGCCGAAAGCGTCGAGGATGCGATAAAGCTCAGGATCGGCGGGCTAAAGGGCGAGCTTATGGTCTTGAGTCCTATCCCTTCGGACAGGGTCGCAGACGCGGCTGTGTTCGGTCTTACCGTGCCGCTGGTCTCATTGTCACAGGCAAAACGTTATTCGAAAGCCGCAAAGTCCGCAAACGTCATCCTCAAGGGACATATCGCCGCAGACTGCGGCCTTACGAGATTCGGCGTAAAGCTGGATGATTTCGACGCCGCGGTAAGTGAAGCCGAGGCGATACTGAGCCTCCCCGGTCTTTCCGTAAACGGAGTTTACACTCATTTCACCGAGGCTTCGATAGACTCAGGAGAAGAGCTTAACCGTTTCCAGATAGAGCTTTTTGAAAAATACTTCAAGGAGCTCAGGCTTCGCGGGTTTGACATTTGCGCCCACGGAGCGTCAAGCTTTATGGCAATGGCATATCCCGAGTCTCATTTTGATTTCGTCAGAGTCGCCTCGTTTTTGTGGGGGATAGAGCCGTGGCCGGGCAGGGGACCGAAGCCCAGGCAGGCGGTGGCGCTTAGATGCAGGATACTCCAGATAAAAACGGTCGAAAAGGGGACCCCCATTGGTTATGGACCGTCCGTATATGCCCAAAGACGCACCCGCATAGCCGTACTTCCGTTGGGATACGCCGATGGGCTGAGACGCAATATGGTGGGAAAGATCGATCTTCTTGTCAACGGCCGAAGAGTGCCGATGATCGGAAAGATGTATATGGATTATACCGTGATCGACGTTACCGACGTATGCGCAAATGAGGGCGATATCGTCACGGTGATGGGCCGCGACGGCACGGATGAGATCAAAGCGGGAGACCTTGCCGCGGTGTATCCCGGTACAGTCGGAGAGGTTTTGGCCGTACTGAATAAAAGGCTTCCGCGCGTTTATGAATAATTAAGATAATTCGAACAGTTCTCTTGCAATAAACGGAATAATGTGGTAGTATTTATTGGCTTTAAAAAAACGTAAGCTTTTCAAATACATATTTTAAGGAGCGCTTATCATGGAAAAGAAAAACATCGATTGGGGCAACCTCGGATTTGGTTACATTACCACTGATTATCGTTATGTTTCCAAATTCACTGACGGGACCTGGGACGAAGGCGAGATCGTTAGCGATCCCAATGTCGTTCTCAACGAGTGCGCAGGCGTCTTCCAGTATGCACAGACCGCTTTTGAAGGCCTGAAGGCATACACCACCAAGGACGGCCATATCGTCACCTTCCGCCCTGACATGAATGCGGAGCGTCTTATCAACTCCTGCATTCGTCTGAGAATGCCCACAGTCTCAAAAGAAAAGTTTATCGACGCGATAGAAAAGGTAGTCCTTGCCAATGAAGCGTGGGTTCCTCCCTTCGGTTCCGGCGCCAGCCTTTATCTGCGTCCTTACGTATTCGGCAGCAGCCCGGTCATCGGAGTCAAGCCCGCCGCCGATTATCAGTTCCGTGTCCTCGTAACTCCCGTCGGCCCCTATTTCAAGGGCGGCGCCAAACCCCTTACCCTCCGCATTTCAGATTACGACCGTGCCGCTCCTCGCGGGACCGGCCACGTTAAGGGCGGACTTAACTACGCCATGAGCCTTTATCCCATAGTCGAAGCTCACGAAGAAGGATTTGACGAGAACGTTTACCTCGATCCTCAGACCCGTACCTATATTGAGGAGACCGGCGGAGCCAATATCCTGCTCGTTACCAAGGACAACAAGGTCATTACTCCCAAATCTTCCAGCATCCTTCCTTCCATAACCCGCCGTTCCCTCATGATCGTCGCCAAAGAGTATCTCGGCCTTGAGACCGAAGAGCGTCCCATCGCTCTGTCTGAGCTTGATTCCTTTGCTGAGTGCGGCCTTTGCGGAACCGCCGCAGTCATCTCTCCCGTCGGCAAGATCGTCGATCACGGCAGAGAAATCTGCTTCCCCAGCGGCATGAAGGAAATGGGCCCCATTACCAAGAAACTTTACGATACCCTTACCGGGATCCAGTCCGGCGAGATCCCCGCTCCCGAGGGATGGATCCACACCATCAAATAACAGATCTCTCATCCTGCAGGCTATCCAAAAGGATAGCCTGCTTTTTTGTTCTTCAAAGAGCCGTCTGCGAATATCAATTTACCGGAGGCGAAAAGACCATGAGTCACGGCAAAAGCTTTATAACCGCAGCGGGACTTCTGTCGGAAAGACTTTGGAGGTGTGTGTTCAGGCTGGAAGACTATGACAAAAAGTCAGCCGAGGAATTCCGCCTCAGAAAAAACAAGCCGATGATCGCGGTTTGCTCAGGCCGGAACGTAAATACCGGCTGCACGGTTTTTGAAGAGGATATAAAGGAAACGCTCGCAAGATGCACGGCCTCTTCTTTTCATACCTTCGGCGAACAGATAAAAAAGGGATACGTCACAGCTCCCTGCGGCCATCGGCTGGGAATATGCGGAGCAAACGGCGTGAACAGCGCCGACGATATAACTTCTCTCAATTTGAGGATAGCAAAAGAGGCGGAAAACATTTCTTTGAAGATAACAGATACGCTTATCAGACGTGGGATGGACAATATCCTCGTCATATCGCCGTCCGGAGGAGGGAAGACCACATTTCTTCGAGACCTTGCAAAAAATCTCTCCAAGCTCTACAGAGTGTCGGTAGCAGATGAACGGTGTGAGTTGTTCCCGGTTTCAAACTCAGAGCCGGTTTTTGATCCGTTATTTTGCGACGTGATCAGCGGAATGGATAAAAAGACGGCTGTGGAACGGCTTATATGCTCGATGACTCCGCAGATCGTCGTTATGGATGAGCTTTACGGCGAAAGGGACAGACAGGCGTTTTTGTCAGCCGCCGGGACCGGATGCTTCGTTGCGGCGGGCATTCACGGCGTCGATCTTTCCGACGTGATGAAAAGAAATGATATGGGAGATCTGATAGACCGTTTCGGCTATATCGTCGAAATAAGATGTGCAAAAGGCGAAAGAAGCTACCGCCTTTTGAAATCGGAGGAAGAGAATGAAATTGCTGGGCGTTTTATTGACAGTGGGAGCGTGTCTTGAAATAGGCCTGAGCATGGTCTCTTCGGTGAAAAAACGTATTGAAAGCATGTCCTGCTTTATCATTGCCCTTGACGCCATACGCGCAGACGTGGTTTTCAGAAAAACACCGGTGAGGAGCATGATACAAGAAGCATGCGATGCGACACGTGGGCCAGTAAGATCGTTTTTTCAGCTTGCAGGCAGCAAAATGGACTCTGGAATGACTTTTCATGTCGCCGTGCAGGAATGTTCGGAAGCATTGAAAAACACAGGCTTATCACAGGATGAGCAAGCAAAGATAATGAAGGCTCTAAGTATCGTCGGAAAGTATTCACAGCAGGAACAGGCCGACAAGCTCAAAGGCTTCATCGCGGATCTGGAAGAGGATAAAAGACGTCTTGGCACGATGATTGAAAAAAACGGCAGACTATACGCCGCGCTCGGTCTTACTTCGGGCATAATCCTGGCAATGGCGGTGATTTGATGCAGGTCGATATCATTTTCAAGGTAGCGGCCATAGGTATAATCGTCGCCGTGCTCAATCAGCTTTTGATCCGCTCGGGAAGAGACGACCAGGCGATGCTGACGACAGTCGCCGGCCTTATAGTGACCGCGGTGATAGTGATAAAGGAAATATCCGAGATGTTCGAGCTTATAAAAAGCACGTTTGGACTATGAACTTATTGAAGCTTCTCGCGCTGGGCGTAACAGCCTCGCTGTTCGCGGCTTTTTTGAAGCAGAATAACAACGCCGGAGCTGCGTCCGCAGCGGCGGTATTCTGCATCATTACGCTCAGGTTTTCCGTTCGGGCAGCGGAAAAAGTGTTTTCTTTTGCAGATGAAATGATCGCCGGCTGCGGATTGGACAAACAGTTTTTCATCCCGGTAGTCAAAGCCGTGATCATCGGTGTCTCAGTAAGAATATGCGGCGATATTTGCCGTGACTGCGGGCAAACCGGCATAGCTTCCTCGCTTGAAACCGCCGGCACGATCGCAGGGATAATATGCATATTGCCGCTTCTTGACGTCGTTTTTGAGACGCTTAAGGGTGTATAGGATGAAGAAAATGATATGCGCGGTATTCGTGTTAATGCTTATAGGGATAAACAGCCGCGGGATCGATACCTCTGTCATCGACAGACAGCTTACAGGCGACGCCTATGAAGTGATGAAAGGGCAGAAATCGGGAGCTTTCGACGCCGAAAAAGCGTTTTCGTCTATAAAGGACAAGGCCTTTACAGCAATTGCAAATGAAGTAAAAAAGAGCGCATCCGGTTCTGTTACTATCTTTTCGATATGTGCGATATGTTCTCTCGCCTCCGCTTTGGGACGCAAAGAGTCCATATCGGAAAACACTGTGGAAACAACTTCGGTGTGTGCGGTATCGGCGATCTGCTTCGGGACCGCAGCGACCGTTTTATCCTCTTGCGCATCCTCTGTGGATGGTTTGAGCTCCATGACCGCGGCGCTTCTTCCGGTATATGCCGCGGCCATGGCGATAAGCGGGAAACCGATATCCGCAGTATCCCTTCATAGCGCGGCCGTTCTTTGTTCGTCCGCTGTCGTTTACGTGTCCAGGCGTTTCGTCCTGCCAATGATCTATCTTTATATCATTGCGTCGGCCGCGGGACTGGTGAGCAGAAGCGTTCTTCTAGAAAAAAGCTCGGAGCTTTTTTATAAAATGACCGTCTGGTGCTTCAGAGGAGTGCTGATGATATATACGTTTTTCATTTCTGTCACCGGTGTTGTGACCTCAAGCGCTGACGCCGCGGCGGTAAAGACGTCAAAAGCCGCGATATCCGGCGCGGTCCCGGTACTCGGGAGCATCCTCTCGGATGCGTCCGATGCGCTTATATCGGGAGCGGCCGCGCTCAAAGCGTCGGTAGGTGCCTTCGGGGCCGTTTCCGCGGCGGCGATATGTCTGTCTCCTTTTATAGCCGCCCTCGTAAAAATGACGGCATATAAGATACTCTCGGTATTCGCCCTGTCTTTTTCGGGGAACAGGACGTCAAAATTGCTGGACGCGGTTTCCAAAGGCTTTTCACTGGCGGTCGGGACTCTCGGCACCTGCTGCGCGGTGCTTTTCATATCGCTTGCCGCCGGAGCGATAGCTGTATGAATGTGTTATACGGGCTTGCCTCAAAGATCTTTTGCGTCGGATGCGTGCTTTTCATACTTAATACCGCCGCCGGAGACAGAACCGAAGGTCTGCCCGTAAAGATAGGGTGCGCCGCGCTTTCTGTGATCTTCTGCATTTCGTTATTCAGCGCAAAGCTCGAGCTTACCAATGATCTTTTTGACAAGTCGACAGTTGAAAAAAGCGTGGGATCTGCGATCGAGGAGTTTGATTCTGAAAGACTGGAAAGCGCAGCGCGAGCCGTGGAACGGTTCGTTGAAGAGACTGCGGCGTCATACGGCCATACTTGCAACTGTTTTGCAGAGTATGAGATAAGGCAGGGAAAGTTTTATATAAAACGCTTGACGATAAGCGGCTTTCCGGAAGAAAAGCAAAGCCTTTTATCGGATGAGCTTGAACGGTCAATCTCGCCGGAAATCATAACGTACGGTGATATAAAATGAATAAAAAAACATGGGAATATATCAGACATTTTATAAGTAAATATAAATACGCGCTGCTGGTGTGCCTTCTGGGTCTTGTGCTTGCCGCTCTTCCAAGCTGCGGCCCGAAAGGGGTTGAAAAATCCGAAGATAAAAGCGATACTGCGATATCTTATTCGTCGGCAGACGAGCTCGCGGATAGAATGGGCGAGGTTTTTTCAAAAATTAAAGGGGTAGGCGACGCCAGGGTCATTCTCACCTTGAGGAGCGGATATGAAACGATCTACGTTTTCAACGAGGATATCAGATCTAGCAGGAATGGAACGGATTATGATACGTCAAGAAGCAGCGAGCTTGCCATCGTCAGTGTTTCCGGAGAAGACAAGGCGGTTTATTCGCGCATCGATTATCCACAGTTTCTCGGCGCGTTGGTCGTATGCGAGGGCGGAGATGATCCGATCGTTCAATACCAGCTGACAAGAGCGGTAAGCTCTCTCACGGGATTGAGCACGGATAAAATAGTGATCGCACAAATGATATAGGAGGGAAAAATGAGCTTTAAGAAAAGGGGAGCGGTCTATTCGGTAGTCGCGCTCATGCTGTGCGTGGCGGTTTATCTGAACTGGAGCTACAATAAAGGTGATAAAAACGCTGAAGAAGTTACTTCCCTTGAGGCCGGACTGCTTCACGGGTTGAGTGATACCGAGCACTCGGAAGAGCAGCCCGTATCTCAAACGACGGATACGGCGTACGGCTTTTTTGCATCGGCCAGATTGTCCAGAGACAAGGCACGGGACGAGGCGCTGGGCATTCTGAACGCGACACTAGAAAACGAATCCGCAACACAGCAGGCGCGGGACGAGGCGGCGGCCGCTATTCAGGTGATGGCTCAGGGTGCGCTTCAGGAATCGCGCATCGAGGGTCTGATCACCGCCAAAGGGTATGCTCAATGCGTGGTTTACGTTAATACGAACGGTATAAACGTTATCATATCCAAAACCGAAAACGGCCTTACCGACGCTGACGCTGCGCGAATAAAAGAGATAGTTATCGAAGAAACCGGAGTTACGGCAGATAAGATAAAAATCATAGAAAACACATAGGTATTGCCTTTTTGCTGTTTTTGTATTATTATATTAAAAACAGTTTCGGAGGCAAATTGATGGATATAAATGATTTTTCTTACTTCACCGACGGTATCGGAGAGATCCGCATTTCTTCTGACGTGATTGCCGGAATAGCCTTTAAGGTCTGCATGGAGCCGGGCGGGATCGCCGGAGGCGAGCCCACTTCGTCCATCAAGGGTTACGTCAATAAGATGATGTCCAAGCAGGAGCGCTGCAAGATCGAGATAGGCAAGCTGGAAGACGGATCGTGCACTGTGACCGCCACCGTAGTTATACTTGCCGGCATCAATATCCCGGAGACCGCCGTTTATGCGCAGGGAAGGATAAAGCAGGAGATAGAGTCCATGTCCGGCGTTAAGGTCAGTCAGGTCAATATTTATGTAAGCGGCGTCATCTTCAACTGAACGGTACATTTCCGGAGAGAAATTTCTCTCCGGATTTTTTACGGAAAGCCCAAAGAAGGGCTTTCTTTTTTATGCATTTATGTGTATAATTAGATTGAATAGTAATGCACATAACATTACGTCGTTTGAGAGGATAGGATATGACAAGAAGACTTGCGCGCGAATTGGTCGTCCATCTGCTTTTTGCATGGAATTTCGGGGCGGAACAAAATGATCTTACCCGTGAATATTTATCGGAAGAACGCTTTGAGGATCTTTCGGGAGAATCCGAGGTCTATACTTCGCTTCCCGGCAAAGCTCAAAGCGAATACGTGATCTCCGCAGTCAACGGTGTGATAGACCATCTTCCGGAACTAAATATCTATGTGGACAAGTACAGCGTCGGCTGGGACGTTGGGCGCATAACAAAGGTGTCAAAATGCATAATGCAGCTCAGTATGTATGAGATGCTTTATATGGGCATACCGGTAAAAGTATCTGTAAACGAGGCAGTAGAGCTTGCGAAAAAATATGACTCCGAAGCTTCCGCATCTTTCATAAACGGCGTCCTTGCAAGCTTTGTAAAGGCGGAGATGGCCGAATGACGTTGACTGTAACCCAGCTCACGAACTATATCAAATCCTCTCTCGAGCAGGACAGGAACCTGATGAAGATAACCGTCACAGGCGAACTGTCCAACTACAAGATCCATTCCGCAGGTCATCATTATTTCACCCTTAAGGACGACGGCGCGGTCATTTCCTGCGTAATGTTCAGAAGCGACGCGTCGCGTATCCGGTTCACTCCGGAAAACGGCCTCAAGGTCGTGCTTTCCGGCCGCATAGGAGTCTTCGCCAAAAGCGGACAATATCAGATCTACGTGTCGGATATGCAGCCCGACGGTATAGGGGCCTTGTATATGGCCTTCGAGCAGCTTAAGGAAAAGCTCGGCAACGAGGGCCTTTTTGATAAGTCCAATAAAAAACCGATTCCTAAATACCCCAAAAGAATAGCCCTTGTGACCTCTCCCACGGGCGCCGCGGTCAGAGATATGATACAGATACTCGGGCGAAGATGGCCTTTGGCCGACGTTCTCGTATGTCCGGTTTTGGTCCAGGGCACCGACGCCGCGCCTTCCATCGCGGCCATGATAAAAAGAGTGGACGAAGCCGGCCTTGCCGACGTCATAATAGTAGGACGCGGAGGCGGTTCCATCGAGGATCTTTGGGCATTCAACGAAGAGATCACTGCCAGGGCTATCTTCGCGTGCAGAACGCCGATCATTTCCGCGGTAGGCCATGAGCCCGATTTCACCATTTCCGATTTTGTGGCAGACGTCAGAGCAGCGACTCCCTCAAACGCCGCTGAGCTTGCCGTAAGAGACAGGGACGAAGTGCTTGGCGAGCTCGAAGGATACAGGACGGCGATGTACAGCGCGATGCAGAAAAAGCTCAAGCTCATGCATGCAAAGCTCGATTCAGTCGCATCCAGAAAAATAATGAGCAGCCCGTATGAGTATCTGAATGAACGCAAAATGCTAGTCAATCTGTTTCAGACCAGGATCATATCCGCTGAAGAAAAAATAATATCTTCCAAGCAGCGTGAGTTTTCATCGTTGGCCGCGTCTCTGGACGCAATGAGCCCGCTGAAGGTGCTGTCGAGAGGATATTCCGCGGTAAGGAGCGGCAGCAGAGTCATAACGTCCGCCGCTCAGCTTAAAACGGGACAGGAGCTTACGATAGCATTTTCAGACGGCGAAGCTGAATGCGCCGTCCAAAAAATAAAAATAACGGAGTAACTATCATGCCGGAAATCAATTTTGAAGACGCCGTCAAGCGCATTGAAGAAATAGTATCCATCCTTGAGCAGGGCACCGCTCCGCTCGATAAAAGTCTTGAGCTTTTTGAAGAGGGCAACAGGCTCATAAAACTTTGCAATCAGCAGCTGGTATCGGCGGAGCAAAAGCTTCGCATTTTGGCTTCATCCGACAATGAAAACCCTTCTCAGCCCTATGAGGTGGAGCAATGATCTCGCTTTTTTCCGACGCCGCAGCTGTAGAAAAACGCCTCGACACGTTCATGACCGATACTTCTTCGGCCAAACGTCACGTCATTGAGGCCGCAAAATACAGTCTTTCCGCAGGCGGCAAGAGGATACGTCCTCTGCTTATGCTCGAGTTCTACAAGATCTGCGGAGGAAAAGCGGACGTATTGGATTTTGCCTGCGGAATAGAGATGATCCAGACCTATTCCTTGATCCATGACGATCTTCCCGCTCTTGACAACGATGATTTCCGCAGGGGAAAGCCCTCGTGTCACCGCGCATTCGGAGAGGCGATCGCCATTATAGCCGGCGACGCTTTGCTGAACGGGGCGTTTGAGCTCATGCTTTCGCAGAAGGGCGTCGAGCCCGAAATGGTGCTCAAGGCAGCCGCGTGCTTTGCGGACAGATCGGGCGTCAACGGTATGATAGGCGGGCAGTCCATAGATCTTTCTTACGACAGATTTGACGAGCAAAGCTATATAGAACTCATCTCGCTCAAAACTGCGGCTCTGTTTGAAGGGAGCTGCGCCGCAGGCGCCATACTTGCGGGAGCAAACGATGAAACGGCGGATGCGGCAAGGCGGTTCGGTTATTATTGCGGTCTTGCTTTTCAGATAAAAGACGATCTCATGGACGAAGAGATCATGCCCAACAGCGCGGCAGCGGTATTTGGCCGTGAGGAAAGCGAAAATAAGATGGATTTCTACATTCAGAAGGCTGTTCATTCCATCGAAGGAATGAACGGTACCGGGCGGCTTTTGGAGCTTGCCGAATGGCTCAAAACCAGAAATATCTGATATTGGAAGTGTCTGTATGTCAGAACGTCCTTTGCTCGGCAAAGTAAACGGGCCCTCCGACCTGAGATTCATGACGGAAAACGAGCTTGTGTCCCTGTGCGGAGAACTTCGTGACTATCTTATAGAAACGGTCAGCCGCACGGGAGGGCATCTTGCTTCCAATTTGGGCGCTGTGGAGCTGAGCGTCGGTATACACAAGGTATTTGAATCCCCTAAAGACAAAATAATATTTGACGTCGGCCATCAGTCTTACGTACACAAGATACTCACCGGACGGCGGGACGGATTTTCGACACTGCGAAGTCTTGGAGGCATATCCGGTTTCATGCGTCCCGATGAGAGCGTTCACGATCCGGTGATCACCGGGCACGCGTCGACCTCTGTATCGTCCGCCATCGGACTTGCCAGAGCGATGAGGCTCAGGGGAGAAAAAGGCAAGGTCGTTTGCATTATAGGAGACGGCGCGATGACCGGCGGCATGTCCTATGAGGCTTTAAACGACCTCGGAGAAACCGATCTGCCGGTGATAGTTGTTTTCAACGACAACGATATGTCGATAAACAAAAGCGTGGGCGCCGTTGCGAAAAGGCTTTCCAAAATTCGCCTCAAGCCGAGGTATTTCAAATTCAAGGCGTCGCTAAAAAAGTTCTTCAACCGCTTTGCCGGCGGTGAAAAGATGATAAAGCTTTTGTCGTCGCTCAAAAACAACATAAAGATAGCGCTTCTCAAGGAAACGCTTTTTGAAATACTCGGGCTCAAGTATTTGGGGCCGGCAGACGGAAACGATATAAAAACCGTCGTGGATCTTCTCACCGAGGCCAAAAGAATGGAAGGCCCGGTAGTCGTCCACTTCAAAACCGTAAAGGGAAAAGGCTTTACTCCGGCGGAGACCGATCCGGACAAATACCACGGTGTTTCCGCAAAAAAGGCGGGTGTGTCATGCGGAGTTTCATGCGCCGCCGCTTTTTCAAAAGCCCTTGACGAATTGGGCGGCAGAGACGATCGCATTTGCGCGGTCACGGCCGCCATGGAATCCGGGACCGGACTTAAGGCGTTCCATCAAAAGCATCCCGACCGGTTTTTCGACGTCGGCATATCAGAGGAACACGCGGTCACGATGGCTGCCGGAATGGCTGCGGGCGGCCTTGTGCCCATAGTTTGCCTTTATTCGACCTTTATTCAAAGGGCGTACGACCAAATCATCCACGACGTATCCATCGCAAAGCTGCACGTTGTTTTCGCCGTGGATCACAGCGGCATAGTCGGAGAAGACGGAGCCACGCATCACGGTCTTCTTGACGTCGGCTTTTTAAGCACCGTTCCGGGAATGACCATATACGCTCCGGCGTCTCCGTCTGAGCTTGGTTCGGCGCTGAATAAAGCGGTCTATGAATGCGAAGGTCCTGTTTCGGTTATATATCCCAAAGAATTCCACTCTTCTTATTCGCAAGACCATATGGATTCGGACGGTTATCTTCTCAGGCAGGGAGAGGATATGGAACTCGTCTGCTACGGGCAGACCGTGCCTCTTGCCCTGGGAACGGCAGACGTTCTCGCAAAGCGCGGGAAACGCGTCGCGGTAAGAAAGCTTTCGAGGCTGGACAACTATCGCCCTGAGGCTGGCAAGAAGACGATGATCATCGAAAGCTGTCTTGAAAGCGCAGGTCTCGGGCGCATACACGGGATAAGGTCTTATAATTTCGGACGCGAATTCGTTCCTTGCGGAAGCGTAGACGAGCTGTATGAAGCGTTCGGGATGAGCGCGGAAAAGATCGCAGAGGACATACTCAATGGATAAAAAAAGGCTTGACGTAAGGTTGATCGAGCAGGGCGCCGAGGATTCGAGAGAACGCGCTCGTGCCCTGATAATGAGCGGCTGCGTTTACGTAAACGATCAGAAGGAAACAAAGCCCGGCTTCATGTGCGCCGACTCTGATATTGTAGAAGTGCGCGGCAAGAAGCTGTCTTACGTGAGCCGCGGCGGCCTGAAGCTTGAGAAGGCCCTTGATCATTTTGATTTCGATCCTTCCGGCATGAGAGCAATAGATATAGGTGCTTCCACCGGCGGCTTTACCGACGTTTTGCTTCAAAGGGGAGCCGCGCAGGTCTACGCACTCGATGTTGGATACGGCCAGCTCGCCTGGAAGATAAGGAACGATCCGAGAGTCGTTTGCGTCGAGAGAACGAATATCAGATATGCCGACGCTTCGTTGTTTTCTCCGCCTCTCGATCTTGCGGTCACAGACGTTTCGTTCATTTCTCTGAAGCT
>JAEEGL016618506.1_pt1 | contig 18531 bp, 10 predicted proteins | sample 9134231 | NCBI WGS metagenome assembly JAEEGL01 (sample SAMN16246548, study PRJNA631951) | gut metagenome | biome: gut microbiome; feature: rumen; material: fiber-attached | host: Bos | place: Iran: Karaj | collected 2018-10 | reverse complement strand
TTCCTGATAAGCCGTGGAGCAGAGGATGAGCCAGTTGTTGAGGAGCAGTGTCACAGTAGCATCATCAGTAAAGGTGAGTTGTCCGTCCTCGGTACAGATGAGGTCGCCGTGGCCATCGAGGCTGTGGAGCTGGTAGGCACAGAAACTGCTGAGATGCTCCGCAGAACTAACGATGCCATAGGTGAGTGGCAGAGCATTCCGACCGACGTCCTCAATGATGGCACGCAGGGATTCTATAGCCTCTATCGTATCTTTGGTCTCAATCGTCTCCGTAGCATCTATAGCAGCCGCGAGCGCTGAGAGGTCAGCTGACGCATAGCCACCGAAGTGGTCGGCCTCGCTGAGGATGCGGCGGGCAAGGGCCTGTAGGTCGTGGAAGCGGTATTCATGCTTGAAATACAATTCATTGATGACCAAGTTGGAACCATAACCCGCCATGAAGCGGACACGGAAGTAGCGAGAGGTGACAGCTGAATCCAATTGAACCGTTGGGTAATCTGTGTCCTCCACCTCAAGGCGAGAAGAGGCGTTCGTCCACTTCTTACCATCCTCAGAGGTCTGGAGCAGCAACTGCTTGGCTCGATAGCCGTTGTCACGACTCTGATACAACTCAAGGCAGCTGACCGTCACGGGTACACCTGCATCGAAGGTAAAGGTATGCGGAAAACTCACAGACCCGTTCTTCCATTTATTATGATAATAGGTAGTGAGGTTACCATCCATGATGAAGGCAGCACGGCCGTTGTCACCTTCGCCGACAGTTTCCTCGTCACTATAGGCAGTGAGTTGCCATGTGGAAGGGTCAGAAACCACACGCGTCTGCTCCACGTCGAACAGCATCGTCTTAGCCCGGTTGCGGGTGACAGCCAAGTCAATGCGGGCATTGAGACGGTCAATATCGATGGTATCCACCCACGGCATTTCTCCCTGGACGGGAGCTGGATAAGTGCTGGCGCTGTCACGGGTTCCCATGTAGCCTCCAGTTTCCAGATACATGGTGTTCTCAAACAACTGCGTGACGCCGTGGCCAAAGTCGTAGCGTGACTCGCGCTTGCCATTGTTCTGTGTATTGCCAAACCCCGCCTTGTTCAGGGAAAACCACTTGCCGGAAGCGACAGAGCGCATGGCGCCGTTGCGGAAGTAACAGCGGCGCATGAGGTTGCCGCCTCCGTTGCCGAAGTTCTCCAGAAAGCTGTAGATGCCAGAAGTGAGGCGGTCTGCCCCGGCCACACGCAGGGTGCCTATGTAATGCCAGTCGGACTCATCGGACATCTTGTACCACATGGATTGGAGCGTGCTGCTGTAATCGATTGTGCGGCCCGAGGGAGCCTTAACCTGTGTGTGTTCTGGGCGCTCGTTGAGGAGAAATTGAATCCAGTGGTCAAAGCGCCAGAGGGTGTCTGCATTGAAACGGATGCTGGAACCTGTCCCCTCGCCACCAAAACGAGTGGCGTAGGCACCGGGACCCAGATCCACGGCAGCTGCCCGCATGTGTTCCGGCAGGTTGCGGTCTTTCTCCACGTCGCCGTTGTCCCAAACCGAGAAGAGCACGCTGTGGCCGAAGGAGCCGTCGGCACGGGTGGGCATTTGGATGCCGCTGTAGCCCACGTCGGTACCAATAGCCATCTGATACGTGGCCCATTGCTTATATTCCTCAGGGTACATCACTTCCAAATAGGTCCAATCATAACTCTGGCCTGATGGCGCACCCGGAACGGTCGTGCCCCACCAGAGATGCACGCTGGGTGCCATGAAGATCTCGGAATCTGTGATAAAGAGGCTTGACTCACGCTGGAACTCCAGGATGTTAAGGCGGTCAAGTGTATTGCCGCCGTACGGACACGTCAGCTCAAAGCGATACCAGCCGTCGTAGGGAATCTCCGTATCAGGCATGATTTCCAAGCGCTGCTCGGCGGTGCTTGTTTTGGTACTGGTGGCAGAGTGCTCCAATACGACAGAACCCGTGGCGGGATGCACGATGCGTACACCAAAGGTGACCATCATGCCCGATTTGGCTTGAAAGAGAGCGTCGGCCCGCACATGACCCTTTGGGAAATGAAGGCCATAGACAAGGACGGTGCCCTCTGGGTAATGCCAATCTATCCACGCTTTGCTCATCTGGTCACCAGAACTGCAACCATCCAATTCACGGTAGTGGCGTGCCGGCCAGATGGTATCCACTTTGGATTGCCAAGAAGTACCCTCTGCAGCCCTTACAATCCCCAGCTCCCCATCAAGGGGGATAGCAGAAACTTTTGCTGTAAAAGGGGTAATAGTGGATGAACAGATGAATAATATAAATAAGGTATATAAGCGTGTAAACTTCATCATGGCTAAAAAAGGTTAGAGGTGTGTTCCAAAGCTAATTCTTAGAATCCACCTAGATAGTTAGTTGATTTCTATTGTTCACTTTTTAATACGGTAACCCCTCCCCCCTTGGGAAGGGGGAAGGGGGGAGGTTCTGATTGGGTTTGGACTTAATACTTCACCTTGATATATTTACACCCATGCGTAGGAACAGTCCAGCGGGTGTCTGAAGTGGCGAGATCCTTTTGGCGCCAGAGGTCACGCATGGACTGGAGGTTCTTGATGCCGAGCTTGCCAAAGTATTTGGCCAGATCTACTTCCTTGTCCTCTGCACCCACGTTGAAGACGCCGATAGCATAGCTGCCGTCAAAAAGCGGACGTGTCCAAATCTCTATGTCGCCGTCCTTGACGGTACGGTCGGCCTGCTTGCCCAGAATGTCTTGGTTGATAAGGTTGACCTCATGGTTGCAAAGGAGTCCAATGGTGAAATCATCCATCTGAGCGATGTCGCAACCAATCAACATATTGGAAGCCAAGAGGGTCCACAAGGTGATATGGGTGTACTGCTCATCGGGAGTCAGACGGCTGTCACGCAAGTTGCTGCTCCAACCCACCTTACCCAAAATCAACATATCGGGGTCGTTCCAATGGCCTGGACCAGCATAGGGAGCCAGCCCAACTTGACGGCGGAAGCCAATTTCGAACATGCTACCCCATGAGTCATTGATGTCACCCGTTGTGCGCCAGCTGTTGGCATCCACAAAGCGGCCCCACTCCCATACGTTGGCCATACCATACTGGCAAAGGCTATAGAAGATGTCGCGGGGTTGGTCACGCAGGAACTTCTGCATGAGCAGGTAGGGACGGACATAGGAGGCAACACCCTTGTCACGCTCCTTGGCGTGTTCACGGCCATAGCCGCACCAGTCATATTTCAAATAGTCAATACCCCAACTGTTGTAGCTTTCTGCATCCTGCAACTCATGGTCGATGGAGCCGAGGTAGCCACCACAGGTGTAGTCACCAGGTGAACTGTAGATACCGAACTTGAGGCCACGCTCGTGAAGCCAGTCGCCCAAGGCTTTCATAGAGGGGAACTTCTCGTTCACGGCAATGGTTCCGTCCGGGTTGCGCTCAGGTGCTTCCCAACCATCATCGATGTTCATGTAGCAGTAACCGTAGTCGGCCAGACCTTTGTCCATCAAAGCGTTGGCGGATGACATGACACGCTCCTGTGTGACTTCAAGGCCCCAGCAGTTCCATGAGTTCCAGCCCATGGGCGGGGTGAGGGCAATCATGCGGTCGCCCACCTTGAGGGTGAATTGCTGCGAGGCCTTGCCCTTGGCGTTCTCGGCAGTAACGGTGAACGTGTATTCTCCCTGACGTGCCACGCTGCCCGAGAGGACACCATCGGCCTCTGAGAGCTGCACACCAGCCGGCAGGTTCGTAGCCGTGAACTTCATGGGGCGCTCACCCGAGACGGGGAAACGGAAGATGACGGGAGAACCGGGACGTACACCGAAAAGTGGAGCGCCGTTGAAACGCGGAGTGGCGGGCGCCGCAGGGGTGAGGATATACTTCAGCGGCAGACGGCGGCTGATGACCTTGCCCGACTTGGCATCCTTGAAGGAGGCGTTGAGCACGCAGACTTTGCTCTTGTCATAGGGCACGGTAATGGAAGCGGGCTTGCCCTGCTTGGGGCTGAGTTTCTTGGAGACCTTGGCAACCTGTGCGTTTGTCTCACGGTCGATGACCGTCACATCCATGGTGCCACTGACAGCAAGGGGGAAGGCGTTGCGCAGTTCCACCACACAGTTGCCCTTGTCGTTGTTGTCGGAAAGATGCATGGACAGACCCTCGGCAGCATTGGGCACACGGATAGAGAGTGGGCGGTCAAAGAGTCCACCCGGTTCGCCGCTGTTATAAACACGGATGGCGATGACGTTGTCCTGGTCCCAGCGGATGCCACCAGTCTTCACATCCACAGAATAACTGCGATTAGCACTCCAGGCAGAAGCGTAACCGCCCTTGTCACCTGGCATGCGGCCCGTTTTGCCGATGAGCTTGCCATTGAGATAGCATTCGTCAGTATCATCGGCCTTCGGCAAATCAAAGACCACGATACGATTTTGATCCTTGCCCTGCAGCAGGGACTTGGGAATAGAAACGTGGACGCGATACCAAGCATAAGCGTTGTTGATGGATTGGCCCTGACTGTCCCATGTCTTGGTCATGTCGAGTTCGCCCCAAGCGGCATCGCTGGTTTCGGGCTTGGCCCATTCGGGGTTATCGCCCTTTTGAAAACGGGCCTTGGAAACATTAATAGGCTGGGCGGCAGCACTCAGAGTAAAGGCTGCAACGACCCATGTGAGAAGTAGTTTTTTCATAAATTTATAAGGTTAAGGTTTTTGTTGTAATCATAGTTGCTAAGATCGCTACAACAGCTATTGCAGCTATAGATCCTATAATAATAATGTGATAGTTTCCATAGCTGCTACTGCCATCACTTCTGCTTGATGAGGTACTCGGCAATCTGCACGGCATTCAACGCAGCACCCTTCTTGATCTGGTCTCCGCAGAGCCAGAAGGTGAGACCGTTGTCATTGGCCAAGTCGCGACGGATGCGGCCCACGAAGACATCGTCCTCGCCGGCGGTGAAGAGTGGCATAGGGTATTTCTGGTTGGCTGGGTCGTCGATAACGGTTACGCCGGGAGCTGCGGCCAAGGCTGCACGGGCCTCCTCTGGACTGATAGGACGTTCGGTCTCAATCCATACAGCCTCGGAGTGACTCCTTAAAGAAGGAACGCGCACGCACATTGCTGAACAAGCAGCATCGGTGTGCATAATCTTGCGCGTCTCATTGAACATCTTCATTTCTTCCTTCGTATAGCCGTTGTCTGTGAAGACGTCGATTTGCGGAATCACGTTGTAGGCCAGTTGGTAGGCAAACTTGTTCACGGTGGCGGGCTTGCCGTCCAGCACCTCACGATACTGCTGTTCCAGTTCGGCCATAGCGGCTGCTCCGGCACCGCTGGCAGCCTGATAGCTGGCGATGTGTATGCGTTTGATGTGGCTCAGGCGCTCCAACGGTTGCAGGCAGACAACCATCATAATGGTCGTGCAATTGGGATTGGCGATGATGCCACGGGGACGGTTGAACGCGTCCTGGGCGTTACACTCGGGCACCACGAGAGGTACGTCTGGCTCCATGCGGAAAGCGGAACTATTGTCAATCATGATGGTTCCGTGCTTGGTGATGGTTTCGGCGAAATCCTTAGAGGTACCACCTCCAGCACTTACGAAGGCGATGTCCACGCCCTTGAAATCATCGTTATGTTGCAGCAGTTTCACTTCATATTCCTGACCGCAGAAAGTATATTTGCGGCCGGCACTACGCTGGCTGCCAAAGAGCACCAGCTCATCAATGGGAAACTTACGCTCTGCGAGAACACGCAGAAATTCTTGACCTACGGCGCCACTGGCACCTACGATGGCTATTTTCATGAGAGTTGAAAGTTGAGAGTTGAAAGTAGAAAGTTAAACTTTTGGAGCAGTGAGTGCTATCAAACTTGCTTGAATGTCCGAGTCAGGAATCAAAAGTCAGCAAAGCTAAAGATGAGAGTTTGTGCACAGATGCATCGTGATAATATGTTTTGGGCGCAAAGATAGGTAAAATGTACTGAAAAGAAGCAAAAAGTGAGAAAAACTTTCAACTTTCAACTTTCAACTTTCAACTTTTTACTAACTTTGCACCCGCAATGAACCCAATTGTCACCAATCCGACGTGGATATTCCTCGTAATGTTGTTGATTATCCTGCTGGCACCTATCGTGCTGCGCCGTCTGCGTGTGCCCCATATCATCGGGCTCATTCTGGCAGGGCTGCTCGTGGGACCAAACGGGTTATATGTGCTGGACCTGGATGCCAGCATCCAGTTGTTCGGACAGGTAGGCATCTATTATATCATGTTTCTGGCGGGCTTGGAAATGGATATGGGCAGTTTCCGCCGCCATGGCCGTCACGGGCTGCTGTTCGGGGCTCTCACGTTCACGGTTCCCCTCATCACCGGCTTCATCGTCGGGCATTGGGTGCTGGAATTGTCCACAGCCTCGTCCTTGTTGCTGAGCAGTTTACTGGCCAGTCACACACTGGTGACATTTCCCATTGTGGGACGCTACGGACTGGGCAAGCACCCCAGCGTGGTTCATTCTATCATGGCCACCGTCATCGCTTCGTTCTTTGCCCTGCTACTGCTGGCCATTGTGGTTCAGAGCCAGCGCGGAGGCGGCGCGCTCTACTGGCTTCGTTTCGGTGTAGGTATTGTGCTGTATATCATGGCCACAGCCTATGCCTTCCCCAAGATCGGCCGTTGGTTCCTACGTCGTAACGAGGATGCTGTAACGCAGTTCGTTTTTGTGCTTGCGCTGGTATTTATCAGCGCCTTTCTGGCTTCGCTGGTGGGGTTAGAGGGGCTGCTGGGAGCTTTCCTTGCAGGCTTGGTGCTCAACCGCATCATCCCCCACGGCGGCCCACTCATGGTGCGTCTGGAGTTCGTAGGCAACGCCATCTTCGTTCCCTATTTCCTCATTGGCGTAGGCATGATCATTGACTTGCGGGTGCTTTTTGGCAGTACCCATACACTATGGATTGCAGCGGTCATCATCGTGGCTGCCATCCTCAGCAAGTGGTGGGCAGCTTGGCTCATGCAACTTCTCACAGGTGCACGGCGCGATGAACGTTTCATGATGTTCGGCCTGACCAACTCTCATGCAGCCGGCGCGCTGGCCATCGTCATGATCGGCACCGCTCCCACTGTACAACTGATGGATAACGAGGTTCTCAACGCCACCGTGCTGCTCATCCTCGTCTCCTGCATCCTCAGTTCCTTAGCCACAGGCCGCGCCGCACGCCGACTGGCCTTACAAACCACCGAGACCGAGCGCAACCGAGGCAGCTATCACGGCAAGTGCCTGACGGCTTATGCCTATCCCCAAACAGTTGATACGCTCACGCAGCTCTCCATCATGATTCGCAACCCACACATACATGACAGCCTCATGGGACTGGCCGTCTCAATGGATGACGATCCTGATGACGCTCTGCGCGCCAGGGGACAACGCAACCTGGAACGTGCCCGCGACATCGCCGCCGACGCCGACGTGCAGATGTCCACCATGAGCCGCGTCAGCAGCAACGTAGCCAGCGCCATCGTACACACCATGCGCGAGGTGGATGCGGGCGAAGTCATCTTAGGCCTCCACGAAACCGCCGATGGGCATCTGGCCGGCAAGCTGGGCATCATCGCAGAGAGCGTCATCACCACCTCACACCGCGAGGTACTGCTGGTGCGCATGCAGATGCCACCTGGGACCGTACGGCGCATTATTGTGGCCGTGCCGCCACAGGCCGAGTTTGAGGTAGGTTTCTACAAGTGGCTGGAACACCTCTGCCGCATCGGCGAGCAGAGCAGCCAGCCCATGTACTTCCACACCTGTGGCAACACGGGTTATTATATTAAGGAGTATTTGCGCGAACAACATCCATCGGTACGCATGGAGTTGCATGCAGAGGAGGACTTCAGCTCCATGATGCAAGCACTTCCCTCACAGGTCAATGCAGATCACCTCATCGTCCTTGTGTCCTCGCGCCAGGGATTCATTTCCTACACCCCCATGGTGAGTAACCTGCCGTCGATTATTGCACGTAACTTCGACCACACCAATGTCATCCTTCTTTACCCAGACCAGTACGGCGACCCACAGGAGACACACTCCATTTTCGCCCCCAATGGTCAGAGTATCACACAACGCCATCTTCTCTTCGAACAATGGCTGGAGAAACTCAGAAACTAAAGGGACACCCCTCACCTTCCCTTGTAAGAGAGGGAGGGGGCACCTTTCAAGAATAACTACTTTAATATCATTATGGAAGACCAAAAATCCTGTCAGACTCTTACTACGCTCCTCCCGAATAGCGAGGGGCAGAGAGGTGGGTCTATTATGCTCCATCATATTACCAAGTCGTTCGGCACCCTGCAGGTGCTCAAAGGTATTGACCTTGACATCGCACCTGGAGAAATCGTCTCCATCGTGGGTCCCAGCGGCGCTGGCAAGACCACCCTCCTACAGATTATGGGCACCCTCGATGCTCCTGACGATGGTCAAGTCATCATCAATGGTACCGATGTCACCCGCCTCGGACAGAAGGCTTTGGCGCAGTTTCGCAACCAACAGATAGGCTTCGTCTTCCAGTTCCACCAGCTCCTGCCCGAATTCACCGCATTAGAAAACGTGATGATACCCGCCCTCATTGGAGGAACCGGCAGGCGACAGGCACGTCAACGAGCCACAGAACTGCTGGAACTCTTGGGGCTCACAGACCGTGCCTCACACAAGCCCGCCGAACTCTCCGGCGGAGAGAAGCAGCGTGTGGCCGTGGCTCGAGCCCTCATCAACAGCCCCGCTGTGATCCTCGCCGACGAACCCAGCGGCAGTTTGGACACCTCCAACAAAGCCGAACTCCACCGCCTCTTCTTCGACCTGCGAGACCGCCTCGGACAGACCTTCGTCATCGTCACCCACGACGAGGAACTGGCCCGCTCCACAGACCGCACCATCCACCTCCGAGACGGCCAAGTGGTCACCGAAGCAGCCACCCCCATCCCCTCTGCCTCTTTGGCCGTCTCTCCCATCTCTGAGTCCGTGCATGCATCTTCTTCCGTCCCCTCTGCCTCGTCGGTCGCCTCTCCCGTCTCTGAGTCCGTGCATGCATCTTCTCCCGTCCCCTCTGCCTCGTCGGCCGCCTCTCCCATCTCTGAGTCCGTGCATGCATCTTCTCCCATCCCCTCTGCCTCTTCGGCCGCCTCTCCCATCTCTGAGTCCGTGCATGCATCTTCTCCCTTCCCCTCTGCCTCGTCTGCCGTCTCTCCCATCCCTGGGTCCGTGTCGGCAACCTCTCCCTCGGCCGCGTCATCCCCTGCCCCCTCATCGGAGACTGTGCCCGTCGGTTTTGCCGACGGGGTTCCCGAGGACTTCCCCCTCCCCGACCTCGCCCCAGAGAGAAAAGACCCTCTGTCCCCCACTTCACCCCCAGAAACTTACCTCACATGAATCACAATACCGCTCCCATTAACAAAAGTGACCATTCCCTCCCTCGAAAGGAAGATGAGGGGAGTGCCCGCCTCCAACTCGGCCGCTTCAACCGCCTCACCGTGGCCCGCAGCGCAGAACAAGGCCTCTATCTCTCTGGAGGTCCCGAAGACATTCTCCTTCCCAACCGCTATATCCCCGAGGGAACCGCCATCGGCGATGAACTGGACGTATTCATTTACCTCGACCAGGAGGAACGCCTCGTGGCCACCACCGAGACACCCCTGGCACAAGTCGGCGACTTCGCATGGCTCCGTGTCGCATGGGTCAACCAATATGGTGCCTTCCTCGACTGGGGACTGATGAAGGATCTCTTCTGTCCTTTCCGCGAGCAGAAGATGAGGATGCAGCGAGACCGCAGCTACCTTGTCCATGTGCATCTGGACCCTGAAACCTACCGCATCATGGCGTCCGCCAAGGTGGAGCGCTACCTCAGCCCCGAGAACCCGCCTTATCATGGCGGCGATGAGGTCAGCATACTCATCTGGCAGAAGACAGACCTCGGCTTCAAGGCCATCGTGGACAACAAGTATGCAGGACTCCTCTTCGATGACGAGATCTTCCGTCCCCTCTTCAGCGGAAACCGTCTCACGGCTTACGTGAAACAAGTGCGGCCCGATGGCAAGATAGACCTCTCCCTCCAAAAGAAAGGCCAGCGCGCAGTGGCCGATTTCAGCGACATCCTCCTCCAGCACCTGCAGACCAACGGCGGGCGCTCACACCTTGGCGACCACAGCCCCGCCGAGGAAATCTACGCACTCTTTGGCGTCAGCAAGAAAGTCTTCAAGAAAGCCATCGGCGACCTCTACCGCCGACACCTCATCATCATAGAACCCACGGGCATCGCCCTCATTCATCCATAATTCCGTTACTATGAAAAAAGTTCAAATCATCGCGGCCCTATTGCTCGCCGCTACGACAATGATAGCACAGACAACGAAGAAGAGCTTCACGCTCGATGACCTCCTGAGCGGCGGTTCCACCTTCTGGAACCTGCAACCCAAATACATGTTTTCCACCTGGTGGGGAGATATTCCCGTGGAACTGACGGTGGACCAGGCAAAGGTGATTAAGAATGAAACTATAAAAGCAAAAAATGAGATACTCTTCACTACCGACGAGCTGAACACAGTCCTGGGCGAGAAACTGGTGCGAACCTGCACAGGGCTGACCTTCCCCTATCCCACCCTGCCCATTGTGAAGGTGCAGACGCCCAAGGAACTCATCCTCATCGACTTTGAGAAGAAGGAGATCGCATGGCGCGGAGCCATCCAGGAAGGGGCCAGCGAGCTGACGTGGAACAAGGAGAGCCGTGCCCTGGCCTACTGCATCGGCTCTAATGTCTTTGTGCAGACAGCCGACGGCCAGCGCCGCCAATTGACCTCCGACGGCAACGATGACATCGTTTATGGACACAGCGTGAGCCGCGATGAATTCGGCATCAGCAACGGCCTCTTCTGGAGCCCCAATGGCCAGCGGCTGGCGTTTTACAAGAAAGACCAGAGCCGCATCCCCTCCTACCCGCAGGTGGACATCACCAAACGCATCGCCGCCCCCTACGTGGACAAATACCCCATGGCAGGCGAAGAGACGGAGGACGTGAGCGTGGCCATCTATGACGTACAGACAGACAAGACCATCTGGCTGCAGAATCCCAAGCCCAAGACAGATTACATGACCAACCTCTCATGGTCGCCCGACGGCAGCAAGCTCTACGTCTTTGAGCTGAACCGCGACCAGAACCACATGCAACTCTACGGCTACGATGCCGCCACAGGGCAGAAAGACAACGCTCCGCTCTTGGAGGAGAAACACCCCAAGTACGTGGAACCGCTGCACACCCTCAGTTTCCTGCCTTGGGATGCCACCAAAGCCATCATGCAGAGCCGTCGCGACAACTGGAACCACTTGTATCTGTTGGACATGAAGAAGAACATGTACCCCGAATGGCGTAATGCCGAAGGCGGCGGAACCACCTCTGACCATGTGGCCGTGACGCTGCTCACACCCGGCGACTTTGAAGTGCGCGACTTCTTGGGCTTCAACCAAAAGGAGAAGTCCGCCCTCTTCATCGGCAACGTCACCCATCCTCTACGTGCCACCATTCACAAGGCTGACCTCTCCCGCGTACCCTCACGGGAGGGCAGAAAAGCCACCTCGGCAGCCAAAGCTCTCCCCGGCAAAGCGGGGGTTCTCCTCTCCGCCGATGACGGCGTGCACACAGCCACACTCAGCGAATCGGGCACACAACTCATCGACACCTACAGTTCCCCTACTGTGCCGCGTTCGGTCAACCTCATACAGACCAAAAACGGTAAGAGCATGAACCTGCTGACAGCCGATGACCCTTGGAAGGACTATAACGTACCTGAGATCTCATGCGGCACCATCAAGGCTGCCGACGGGCAGACAGACCTATACTACCGCCTCATCAAACCCATAGGTTTTGACCCGTCAAAGAAATATCCCACAGTGGTCTATGTCTATGGCGGACCGCACGCACACAACATCCAAGCCTCACGCGGCTACTACTTCCGTGGCTGGGAGATATACATGGCTCAGCTGGGCTATGTCATCTTCGTGCTGGACAACCGAGGCTCGCAATACCGCGGACTGGCCTTTGAACAGGCCACGTTCCGTCACCTGGGCGAAGAGGAAATGAAAGACCAGATGCAGGGCGTGGAGTTCCTGAAGTCACAGCCCTACGTGGATGCCGACCGACTGGGCATACACGGCTGGAGCTTCGGCGGTTTCATGACCACGAACCTGATGTGCACCTACCCCGATGTGTTCAAGGCTGGCGTGGCCGGCGGGCCCGTCATCGATTGGAAATACTACGAGGTGATGTACGGCGAACGCTACATGGACACACCCGCGCAGAACCCCGACGGCTATGCCGCTTGCAGCCTGCTGCCCAAGGCCAAGAATCTGCGAGGACGTCTCCAAATCATCTTGGGATACAACGACCCCACCTGCGTGCCACAGCACACATTATCCTTCATCCGAGCCTGTATCGATGCAGGCACGCAGCCCGACCTCTTCCTCTACCCCGGCGACGGGCACAACATGTTCGGCACAGACCAGATACATCTGCACCAGCGCATCACACGCTACTTCGAAGATTATCTGAAATAGCCAACATGCCCCCCTCGTCCTGTTGGCGGGGAATTGACCCAACTTTTACGTTTGAAGCTTCAAAGCGTAAAAGTTGGGTTAAATAATGTCCATCCTTCTCGGTTGCAGAATCGTCATCCATTACATCTTACTCAACTCGTTAATCACTTTTTTCCGTTCCTTGAACACTTCTATGGGCATCGGATCCCTGCCGTCACGTTCTGCCAGATACTGATAGAAGGCATTGAGCACACGCATGATCTTGTTCGTGTTGTGCCCATCCTCCCGTCTGTAACCTCTGATAGCAGGTGGGGCAATGCCCTTATCTGCGGCATAGAACACCCAATAGGTGCAGAGAGCGATGTCTGTTCTGTGAAGTCCCAAGGCACAGGCGATATAGAAATCGCCTTGGTCTATTTTCTCACAGAACTGCGGGAAGAGTTCCACCATCTTGGCAATGGTCTCACGGTCATTGTCAATGGGATAATAGAAATAATCTACTCCATACTGCCGGCACAACTCGGGGTATCTGTCGGCAGAATAGTCTTTTCTCAGATCTATCACCTGCCGTAGTCCAGCCTCTACAACAGTCTTCCAAGCGTATGCTTGCTTATGAGACGATATGGTGCGCCCTCTCACCCCGCCATATACAGGGGCTATGTCCGGGATTCCTGTCTGTATGATTCTTTCTATGTCAAGCATCTTAGCCTCCTTTATGTTTCTTTTTTCGTGTAAGTAGAAAATGGCTCGCCCCACGCCACTCCTTGGAATGTGGCGAGCCGTGATGAATCAATCTTGTTCTTCGTTCACATCAATCTCCACGCTGGAGTCGTAGGAGTTGGTGGCCTTCAAGTTGATGACGGGACGGATGAAGTATTCCACTTCCACGGTGTCCTTTATCAGGCGAAGAATCTCTTTCGGGTCTTTATAAGCCATCGGACTTTCATCGATAGTGCCTGTACCAACCGATGTCGAGTAGATGCCCTTCATGGACTCTCTGTATTCGTCGAGGTCAATGAGTTCCTTGGCATCGGCACGTGACAGCAGGCGGCCAGCACCATGAGGTGCACTTTGGTTCCAGTCCTCATTACCCTTGCCACGGGCGATGATCAGACCATCGCGCATATTGAACGGGATAACCAGTTTCCGACCTGCAGGAGCGGCCACAGCACCCTTGCGCATCATCTTCATCGAGAAGTCGATGTAGTTGTGGGTGGTGTAGATCTGCTCTACGATGTGGGCTGTCTTTCCACTGCCCCTACAGATGGCTTCCCATACCAGGCGGTCGATAATCTGATGGTTGAACTCGGCGTAGGCCTGGGCTACAACCATATCAGTGATATAACCCTTCATGGCCTCTTCAACCAGAAATCCGTTTGTCACTCCTGCCTGCTTACCAGCCTCCAACTTCCAGTACTTCCACACCTTCTGACCGAGGTTGCGGCTTCCGCAGTGGACGGTAAAGGCGTAGTTCCCGTCGGGTGTCACACCAACTTCCACAAAGTGGTTACCGCCACCAACAGTACCTATACTGTTGTAGAACATGCTCTCCTTTTGGTCGATGCGCTTCAGCATGGCAGTAATGCCGCGTTCCGAGACATCCATTGCCCCCACCATCTCAGGCCATTGCTGACGAGCCTGCTGCAAGCGCAACTGCAGATGCTTGTACAGGTCGGCTGTCGGATAGACCGGCTTCTGCTGGAGGCTCATACCGAATTTCACGTTCTCACGGATCGTCTTTTCAATCATCGGGTAATCCTCTGGATGGATGGGCATATCTGTGATGGCTGTTGATACCGAGCAACCGATGTCGCCGCCTACATGGTCTGGGTTTACGTGGTCGGTAAACGGAACCGTGAATCCAACCACGATGTCCTTACCTGCATGCACGTCGGGCATGATTCTGATCTTGGAACCCTCGAACATAGGGTTGTCAAGGAAATGATACACCATCGAGAGAGCTTCCTGCTCTATATTGTCTGTGAAGATCTTGCAGTCCCTGCAATACTTTCCTTTGAGTTGTAACATTGTCGTATCTTGTTTGTGAAAGCGTACCTATTATATAATAGTGCCGCTGTCGGTTAAATGATAAAGTGGAGATCGCGTTGTCATGTCCTTCTGTGATACGACCTGCACCTATACCTTCTTCTCGGTGCGACATGACAAAAATGGGTTCTGTGAGGAAGGGAATGAACCGTTGCTAACACCTGTCTCTTCTCGCAGCCATGCAACCGCTCGGCATCCCGCAGGGTGGCGCTTGGGTCATTCAAGAAGTCTGTGCGTCAGTTGTCTTTTCTCTCGTTAGTGGATTATTACATGATTTCTGATGAGTCTGCTTATTCGCGTCTGTTCGTTTGACGTTGTCTCACTCCTGCTCGCTTGGCAAAGATAAGTAAACTTGCTTTGCGCTCACTCGTGCGTCAGTTTCGGGCTCCTGATTTGTTTGTCTGCTAAGAAAATGAGCCGAAACCCTATAAACTCATCTCTCAGCATCTTGTGCCGATACAGGCAACATTTGTTTACTGATGAAAATCATGTCTTTCTACATGTGTGTTCAAAAACTGGCCGCAAAAGTACGAAGTTTCCTCCATACACATGCACTTTTATGCAAAAAACTATTCTTACCTACTGTTATTTTGTTGTTTTTCCTTCAAAAATTCGCTATTTATGCCAGTATAGAGTGCAAAATAACCCAAAATCTATCAATATATTCAAGAAAAGTTGTACCTTTGCCCAAAAACGGAAGGATATGAAAATGCGACACATCTTAAGCATTGCATTGCTTTGCATCGGCACAATGGTATGTGCTCAGAGTACAAACCCCAATACCAAATGGCATTGGGAGAAGGGAACCATCGTGGTGGAAACTCCTGCCCGCCCTGCCGCACAGCAGTCGGTGCTGGGGCTGACGGCTCCCAAATTGGAGACCGTGCGAGTGGGATTTGCGGGCCTTGGAAGCCGTGGCCCTTGGGCTGTGAACCGTTACTGTCACATCCCTGGAGTGCAGATAGTAGCCCTCTGTGATTATGAAGAGGAACGTGCGCGGAATGCCCAAAAATACCTGCGAGACGCGGGCCTGCCCCCTGCTGACATCTATAGCGGAAGTACGGGATACATTGACATGTGTCAGCGCAAGGATATCGACTTGATATACGTAGCTACGGACTGGGAGCATCACTTCCCCGTTGCTAAGTGTGCCTTGGAGAACGGCAAGCATACAGCTATTGAGGTGCCCAGCGTCATGAATCTGGAACAATGCTGGGAACTCATCGACCTGAGCGAGAAGAACCGCCTGCATTGTATGCTCCTGGAGAATTGCTGCTACGACTATTACGAGATGTGTGCGCTGAACATGGCTCAGCAGGGCCTCTTTGGCGAAATCATCCGAGCGGAGGGAGCCTACATCCATACGTTGAATGAAGCAAGTATCTGGAAGGGATATTGGCACAATCCCGATGGCTCCGATGCGGAAAACCTGCATTGGCGCCTGAAATACAATAAGGAGAACCGGGGTGATATCTATCCCACTCACGGACTGGGTCCCATCGCACAGGTCCTGAACATTCATCGCGGCGACCGTATCAAGACACTCATCGCTATGGATACCGAGAGCTTCTGCGGACGTGAGGGGTATCAGGAAGTGACAGGCAAGGAATGTGACGAGTTCCGTAATGGCGACCACACGACCACCCTCATGCGTACTGAGAAAGGCAAGGTGATGGAAATCCAACACAACGTGATGAGCCCGCAACCCTACGACCGCATGTATAAGCTAACAGGCATGAAGGGGTTCTGCACCAAATACCCTGACCCGAAGCTATATATCAGCAAGAAGAGTGCCAGCGATATGGGGCTTGCTGATATGGCCGGTAAGATATCGGGCCACAACTTCCTGCCCAAAGAAGAATATGACGCTCTGATGAAGAAGTACTACCATCCCATCCTGAAGAAGTTTGGCGATTTAGGACGTGAGTTTGGTCATGGCGGCATGGACTATACGATGGATGCCCGACTGGTATATTGTCTGCAGAATGGTCTGCCCCTGGATATCGATGTCTATGATCTGGCAGAATGGTGTGCCTTAGCCGAGTTGGGTGCCCTGAGTATGGACAATGGTTGTGCTGCCGTCGCCTTCCCAGACTTCACACGTGGAGAATGGAATAAACAACAGGGGTTCCGTCATGCCTACGCATCGCCCGAGGAAGAGGCCGCCGCTGAAGCTGCGGCACGCGAAAGCACCGAAAAACTGAAGGAACTGACAAAGAAGAAAAAGCTTTGGGAGAAATATGACAAAGCGCTCTCCAAAAAATAAAGTTGAAAGTTGAAAATTGAAAGTTTACAAGTTAACGTGTTAACGGCGCAGCCGTGTTAACGTGTTGAGAGTTACGGCCCTCTTGCCCTCCGTCGCCGTAGGAGTTACGGCTCCCCTCATCGGGCACGGATGACCCAAGGGCAATCCTCTAAAGGTCCTCTTCGCCCTGGGCCGCAAGCTGCAAAGGAAAGCGCCCCAACGGGGCAGAAAGCCCCTAGCCCAGGGCATCGCCCTGGGTCATCATCAGTGGATGAGAGCAACGCCCTGAAAGGGCAAAAGCATAAAAAGAGACTTTTTCAAGTGGACTCTAATACACATTTACGGCAGTTTCAGTGGCAGCGATGGATACTTGTATCCTTTCAGTTATTATATTGCTTCTTCGTTATCTCTCAAAGGATTAATGAACGCCAACTTCAACAAGTAGTCAAGCCGGTCTCTGGTCCTGACAATGGCGAATACCTGTTGCAGGCAGAAAGATGACATAACCATTAGTTCCTGTAAACAGACAACCAGAGACACCATTGAGGGAAGTGTTATTCTGTAAACAGAATAAAATAAGACCCCCAGTATAATTTACAGCCATAAAGTAAACAGACGAAGGCTGTTACCAGACATCCCAAAAACCATGATAACAATAACCATCCCGACCTCCTCTTATAGGCCCAGTAGAGTGAAAGACAAAACGAAATGAAAGAGATGAGCAAAAAGACGCAAATCGCAACATTCGCATATCCATCCTTATTTGTGTCCATAAACTGGCGTGAAAGCCAAATTGTACCAATAAAAACTATGGGTTGTGTGACAACCTCGAGCAGAGTAAGGCCCAGATTAAATCCACTTTTCCTCATTTTGCATTAAATATAACCTACATCCAAACCATTTGTTAATCAATTCATTAAAACACATCACACCTCGATCATATCGTCATACCTCTGATACCTACTTTGACAAACAAGATCCAGTTATTCGACTTTGACAGGCGCTCACGGTTGCGATGATACCCGTTCACGGTGATGAGCTCTCTCGGCGGCAAAGTTAATACTTTTTCCTCAAACTTTCTCCAGAAACCCCAAAAAACTTTTTGATTTGTGTACTTGTCTGTCGATGTAAGTCTCTGCAATCAGCTCACTTTGGGACAAAGTGAACCAATCTGACTTTTTGACTATTTCAAGTGGACTCAATACTTAACAACTTAAGACTAATCGAGTTCCCTCTCTTTCAATATGTTGGCAGTTTCCACGGACCTGAGATTCTTGACTTACAGATGCTGGGCGGCGGCCTTGCCGTCGCGTCGGGGAGGATCTTAACTGATGATATAATGAACAGAAATACGCGTGAAAGTTTTGATTTTTGCTACATTACTACATCGAAAATCGGTTATTTAATTCATTTTCAACTGAGTAATATTTTCCCTCGATGTAGTAACAGGTGTCTTTAATGTAGTAAAATACCATTTTTAGGTGTCTATAATGTAGTAAAATGTATTTTTTTGGTGTCTTTAATGTAGCTGAATGTATTATTTAGGTGTCTTTAATGTAGCTGAATGTCTTTTTAAGGTATCTTTAATGTAGTAAAGTGGATATTTTAGTCCAGCGCAGAACGCAGTTCATCCACAACCAGTGCATACAACAGGTAGTAGTGGAAAGGTT
>JAEEGL014047139.1_pt1 | contig 18531 bp, 11 predicted proteins | sample 9134231 | NCBI WGS metagenome assembly JAEEGL01 (sample SAMN16246548, study PRJNA631951) | gut metagenome | biome: gut microbiome; feature: rumen; material: fiber-attached | host: Bos | place: Iran: Karaj | collected 2018-10 | reverse complement strand
GGAACACCGACCTGACGGGCGAGCAGGATGTGCTCACGGGTCTGGGGCATCGGGCCGTCAGCAGCAGAAACGACGAGGATAGCGCCGTCCATCTGCGCTGCGCCGGTGATCATGTTCTTAACATAGTCCGCGTGTCCGGGGCAGTCAACGTGCGCATAGTGACGTTTGTCTGTCTGATACTCAACGTGTGCGGTGTTGATCGTAATGCCGCGCGCTTTCTCTTCGGGCGCCTTGTCGATAGCGTCATAGGCCATGAAGTCGGCCTGGCCTTTCATCGCAAGGACCTTGGTGATAGCGGCAGTCAGAGTGGTCTTACCGTGGTCAACGTGGCCAATAGTGCCAATGTTGACATGCGGCTTAGATCTGTCGAATTTCGCCTTTGCCATACTAAAATATCCTCCAAAAATGTTTGAAAAAAATCATGCGAAATCATTGTATCAATCCGATGAAAAAAGTGCAAGCGATTTCACCGGATCAAGAGTTTTTTCACCGGAAAGTAATAATGCTTTCCGCAAGGGATTTCGGCACTTCGGCATATGTACACGGTTGCATGACATACTGGCCTCTTCCCTGTGTTTTGCTTCTGAGATCCGTAGCATATCCAAACATGTTGGAAAGCGGAACCTGCGCGTTTACAGACTGCGATCCTGCACTCGCTTCCATTCCCTGGATCGTGCCGCGACGAGCGGTAATATCGCCAATGACATCGCCCAGATACTCGTCAGGAACCATCACCGTAACCGCCATGATCGGCTCAAGGATCACGGGATTCGCTTTTGAAACGGCGTCTTTGAACGCAACGGAAGCAGCGATCTTAAACGCCATTTCAGAAGAGTCTACTTCATGATAGCTTCCGTCAAGAAGCGTGACTTTGACATCTTCCACCGGATATCCGGCAAGCGTCCCGCTCATCATCGCGCCAAGGATTCCCTGACGCACAGGCTCGATATACTCTTTCGGTATAACGCCACCGACGATCGCATTGACGAACTCGAACCCTTTTCCCGGATTCGGCTCAACAAGGAGCTTAACATGGCCATACTGGCCATGACCGCCCGTCTGGCGCACGTACCGATATTCCGCTTCCGCAGAAGAACGGATCGTTTCACGGTACGCTACCTGAGGTTTACCGACATTCGCCTCGACCTTGAACTCTCTCAGCAATCGGTCAACAATGATCTCCAGGTGAAGCTCTCCCATTCCGGCGATAATCGTCTGCCCGGTTTCCTGATCGGTATATGTCTTGAACGTAGGATCCTCTTCAGCGAGTTTCATCAGTGCAATTGCCATCTTTTCCTGACCGACTTTCGTTTTCGGTTCAATGGCGATGCGGATAACAGGATCCGGAAACTCCATACTTTCCAGAATGATAGGGGCGTTCTGAGCACAGAAAGTGTCGCCGGTCGTGGCGTTTCTCATCCCGACCGCTGCGGCAATGTCGCCGCAGTAACATGTATCGATGTCCTTTCTATTGTTAGCATGCATCTGAAGGATGCGTCCCATTCTTTCCGACTTGCCTTTTGTCGAGTTGTAGACCTGCTGTCCGGCTTCCACCTTTCCAGAATAAACTCTGAAAAAGCAGAGTTTCCCGACAAACTGGTCGACCATGATCTTGAACGCAAGCGCTGAGAACGGTTCAGAATCCCCTGCTTTCCGTTCCGCTTCCTTCCCCGATTTGGGATCCACTCCTTTTACAGGAGGAACGTCCAGAGGAGAAGGCATATAGTCTACGATAGCATCCAGAAGCTTCTGGACTCCTTTGTTGCGGTAAGAAGAACCGCACGTCACGGGGACAAACTTATTCGCGATTGTCGCCCGTCTGATAGCCGCTTTGATATCTCCGATCTCAAATTCTTCCATCAGATACTGTTCCATGAATTCGTCATCCGCATCAGCAAGTGATTCGAGCATCTGTTCACGGTACAGTTCTGCCTGTTCAATCATATCAGAGGGGATATCAGTCCCTGTGACATCCTGATTGATCACGTCGAAATCAAAGTATGCTTTCATGTCAAGCAGATCGATCAGACCACGGAAAGTATCTTCCGACCCGACCGGGATCTGAATCGGTACTGCGTTGCATTTGAGCCGGTCTTTCATCATGTCGATAACATGGTAGAAATCGGCTCCCATCGTATCCATCTTATTGACATAGGCCATCCGCGGGACATGATATCTGTCAGCCTGACGCCAAACGGTCTCAGACTGCGGTTCAACACCGCCCTTTGCGCAGAGGACCGTAACGGACCCGTCAAGCACTCTGAGAGAGCGCTCAACCTCTGCGGTAAAATCGACGTGGCCAGGGGTATCAATAATGTTGATACGTTTTCCAAACCAGTAGGTAGTGGTCGCAGCAGACTGGATCGTAATGCCTCTTTCCTGCTCCTGAACCATAAAGTCCATCGTGGCAGCGCCGTCATGGACCTCACCAAGCTTATGATTGATTCCTGTATAATACAGGATTCTTTCAGTAGTGGTAGTCTTGCCAGCGTCGATGTGCGCCATTATGCCGATGTTTCTGGTATCTTGAAGAGAAACGTCTCTGGGCATCTGATTTCCTTTACTGCGTAAATTGCTAAACTAAACGGTATTAATATCTGAAATGCGAGAACGCCTTGTTGGCTTCAGCCATCTTATGGACATCATCGCGCTTCTTCACAGCGCCGCCGGCGCCGTTGCAAGCATCCATAATCTCGCCTGCCAGACGTTCTGCCATGGTGCGCTCGCTGCGGCTACGCGCGTAACCGGTCAGCCAGCGAAGACCCAGTGTCTCACGACGCGCCGGACGGACTTCAAGCGGTACCTGATAGGTAGCGCCGCCGACACGACGAGCCTTGATCTCCAGCTCGGGCATGATATTGTTCAACGCCTTCTCGAACATCTCGAGAGGATCGTTGCCTGTCTTGTCCTTAACAATGTCAAATGCACCATAGACGATCTTGTAGGCAACGCCTTTCTTGCCGTCATACATTACATTATTGACGAGACGGGTAACCATGACAGAGTTATACACGGGATCCGGCAAAACTTCGCGCTTTGCGATTGTGCCTCTTCTTGGCATGTCTTCTTCCCTCCCTCATAGAATGAATTCATAGGTACTCGAAAACAGATGGTTCTCTGTTCCCGCAGCCAGCCACGTTGAAGCACAAAAAGGGTTTTATACTTCTAAGTGGCATACAGCTTGCTTCTACTTTTTCTTAGGACGTTTTACGCCGTAACGGGAACGAGCCTTCTGACGGCCGTTGACGCCCTGAGTGTCCAAAGTCCCACGGATGACGTGATAACGTACACCAGGCAGGTCCTTGACACGGCCACCACGAACCAGAACCACAGAGTGCTCCTGCAGGTTGTGGCCTTCACCGGGGATATATCCCCAAACTTCGATTCCATTGGTAAGACGGACACGAGCAACTTTACGAAGCGCAGAGTTCGGCTTCTTCGGAGTCATGGTCTTAACAGTCGTGCAAACACCGCGTTTCTGCGGAGAAGACTGATCGGTAACGGTCTTTGTTCTGGAGTTGTAACCCTTCTGCAAAGCCGGCGCCTTCGACTTGACGATCGATTCCTGGCGTCCTTTTCTTGCCAGCTGATTGAATGTAGGCAAGCGTGTGCACCTCCTTCTTAAAATATTGTTTTGGGTCTTAGCCCGCATTTCCCCATTAAACAATAGGGCAACAGACTAATTATAGCCCGTTGCCTCATTGTTTTCAAGCATTTTCGGATTCGTAATTATTTGTAATCACTCTTCCCGTTTTCTGCCGTTCATTCAGCCTGCACGTCCTCAACATATTCAGCCGCGTTGAACCGGTCAAGTCCGGTTCCGGCGGGGATCAGCTTACCGATGATAACGTTCTCTTTCAAACCGACGAGTTCGTCTTCCTTCTTCTTGATCGCCGCGTCCGTGAGGACTCTGGTCGTCTCCTGGAAGGATGCCGCAGAAAGAAAACTGTCTGTGCTGAGAGCGGCCTTCGTAATACCCAGAAGGATGGGCTCAGCCTTGATCAGATTCGGTTCTTCACCCACAAGAGTGTTTCCGATGACTTCAGCATTCGCAGCCTCGAAATCTGCCAGATCCACAGTGGTTCCGGCGATCAGATCACCGTCTCCCTGATCCGTGATGCGGACTTTACGCATCATCTGACGGACAATAACCTCGATATGCTTATCGTTGATATCAACGCCCTGCATCCGGTAGACGCGCTGTACTTCGGAGATCAAATAGTCCTGAACAGCGAGTTTTCCCTTGATGGCAAGGATGTCATGGGGATTGCAGAGACCGTCTGTCAGCATATCGCCGACCTCGACTTTCTCCCCTTCCTGCACACGGAGACTGACGCCGTAAGGAACGAGATAACTGCGTTCCGTTGCGTTCCCTTCCGCATCCAGTCCGGAGACGACAACATACCTGCTCTTGCGGCTGTCGTCCACATGGATCACACCGGAGATCTCAGTAAGAATCGCAAGATTCTTCGGCTTCGGTCTGCGTGCCTCAAACAATTCCTCGACGCGGGGCAGACCCTGAGTGATATCTTCCTCACCGGCGACGCCGCCGACGTGGAAGTTTCTCATTGTAAGCTGCGTGCCGGGCTCACCGATGGACTGTGCGGCGATAATGCCGACGGATTCTCCGATGCCGACTTCTCTCCCATTTGCCATATTGGCGCCGTAGCACTTGCGGCAAACTCCCTTCCTGCACTTGCAGTTCAGTACGGAGCGGATAACAAGATGTTTATGTCCGGAAGCGGCGATCTTCTTTGCCGTCTTGGCGTCGATCATCGTATTGCTGTCAACGATCAGTTCGCCGGTATTCGGATCAAGAACGTCCTCTACCGCATAGCGGCCGGTCATTCTCTCAGTGAAGGATTCAATGATTCCAGCACCGTCCTTAATGTCACGGACATCGATACCTTCGGTCGCGCCGCAATCGTCTTCCCGGATAATCACTTCCTGGGAGACATCAACGAGACGACGGGTCAGATATCCGGAGTCCGCGGTACGAAGCGCCGTATCGGCAAGTCCCTTACGGGCTCCGCGGGAGCTGATAAAGTACTCCAGAATATTCAGACCTTCACGGTAGTTGGATCTGATCGGGATCTCGATCGTTGCTCCGGTCGTATTCGCGATAAGACCGCGCATACCGGCCAGCTGGCGGATCTGGGCCATGGAGCCACGGGCTCCGGAGTCAGCCATCATGTAGATCGGGTTATCCTTTTCCAGGTTGTCCTTCAACTTATCCGCGACATCCTCGGTACACTTCTGCCATACTTCGATAACAGCCTTGTAACGTTCGCTGGCGGACATCGTACCACGACGGTAGCTTCTATTGATCATCTCGATTTCTTTTTCAGCCGCAGCGAGCAGTTCAGCCTTTTCAGGCGGAATAACCGCATCCTGAACGGAGACCGTAATGCCGCTCTTCGTGGAGTAATTGAATCCCTGATCCTTGATCGCGTCGAGCACATCGCTCGTTCCCGCAATGCCATGAACGCTGATGCAAGCGGAAATAACTTTGCCAAGCGTTTTCTTGGTGACAAGCTCATCCACTTCGAGCTTGAACATATCGTCTTCCGTGACACGTTCAACAAGTCCGAGATCCTGCGGCACTTTCTGGTTGAAGATCAGTCTTCCCAGCGTTGTCTCAACGAGCCTGGACTTCTCTTCGCCGTTGATCTCCTTGGTCACGCGGACCTTGATCATTGCGTGAAGCGTGATGTCATTATTCTGATAAGCCATCAGTGCTTCATCCAGATCGCGGAATACAGAGCCTTCTCCTTTGTCGCCTTCCTTGACCATTGTCAGGTAATAGGAACCGAGAACCATGTCCTGAGTAGGAACGTTGATCGGTGCGCCGGAAGCCGGTTTCAGCAGGTTTCCGGAGCAGAGCATCAAGAATCTGGCTTCCGCCTGCGCCTCCGCTGAAAGCGGTACGTGAACGGCCATCTGGTCGCCGTCGAAGTCGGCGTTGAACGCGGTACAGGCAAGAGGATGCAATTTGATCGCTCGGCCCTCGACAAGGACAGGCTCAAATGCCTGAATACCAAGCCTGTGAAGTGTAGGGGCCCTGTTCAGCATTACAGGGTGATCCTTGATCACCGTTTCAAGAGAATCCCAGACTTCAGTTCTGGAACGGTCCACCATCTTGCGGGCGCTCTTGATGTTGTTGGCGATGCCCTTGTCTACAAGATCCTTCATAACGAAGGGTTTGAACAGTTCGAGAGCCATCTCTTTCGGGAGGCCGCACTGATACAGTTTCAGTTCGGGGCCGACGACGATTACGGAACGTCCGGAATAGTCGACGCGCTTGCCGAGCAGATTCTGACGGAACCGTCCCTGCTTGCCCTTCAGCATATCCGAAAGGCTCTTAAGAGGTCTGCTGCCGGAACCACCTGTAACCGGTCTGCCGCGTCTGCCGTTGTCAATCAGGGCATCGACCGCTTCCTGAAGCATGCGTTTCTCGTTGCGGACGATGATATCAGGAGCCCCCAGCTCAAGCAATCTCTTCAGACGGTTGTTTCGGTTGATGACACGGCGGTACAGATCGTTCAGGTCGCTGGTGGCGAATCTACCGCCGTCCAGCTGTACCATCGGGCGCAGATCCGGAGGAATCACCGGAATAACGGTCAGGATCATCCATTCCGGACGCTGACCGGAAGCACGGAAAGCCTCTACAACTTCCAGCCGTTTCGCTAGACGGGCCCGCTTCTGTCCAGACGCGTTTCTAGCCTGTTCCTTCAGACTTGACTCGAGTTCTTCAAGGTTGATCTCTTCCAGAAGTTCGCGGATTGCCTCCGCGCCCATCTTTGCGGTGAACTCGTCCTCGTAACGCTCACGCATCTCCCGGTATTCCTGCTCGTTGAGCAGTTGATTCTTGCTGAGAGGCGTATAGCCGGGATCAGTTACGATGTAGGCTGCGAAATACAGCACCCGTTCCAGATCACGGGGACTCAGATCGAGCATAAGGCCGATTCTGGAAGGAATGCCTTTGAAATACCAGATGTGTGAAACCGGAGCAGCAAGCTCGATGTGCCCCATCCGCTCGCGGCGGACTTTCGCGCGGGTAACTTCGACACCGCAACGGTCACAGACCTTGCCCTTGTAGCGAATGCGCTTGTATTTGCCGCAATGGCATTCCCAGTCCTTCGTAGGCCCGAAAATGCGTTCGCAGAACAAGCCGTCGCGTTCCGGTTTCAATGTGCGGTAGTTGATCGTTTCAGGCTTCTTCACTTCGCCTCTGGACCAACTGAGGATCTTCTCGGGGGAAGCCAGACCGATCTGGATTGAATTGAAATCATATTGTTCCATTCTGCATTTCCCCTTTCTTACTCTTCATCGGAATCGGAATCAAAAGAACCGACACCGCTCAACAACTCACTAAGGTCAATATCGTCACCGGTCAGATAGACTGGGTCGTCAGACGTGTAGTCATCCGGATGCTCGATCGTGAAATTCTCAAGATCTTCTTCGGTAGCGATCTCCGTCATGTCCTCATTCATCGGCCCGATACCGATCTCTTCATCATCGAAGTTCTGTTTCAGATCGATCTCTTCACCTTCGCCGTCAAGCACACGCACATCAAGTGCCAGGCTCTGCAGCTCTTTTACGAGAACTCTGAATGACTCCGGTATTCCGGCCTTGGGGATATCCTGACCCTTTACGATGGCTTCATAAGTCTTTACACGGCCGACCACGTCGTCAGATTTGACGGTAAGGATCTCCTGCAGCGTGTAGGCGGCACCGTAAGCCTCAAGGGCCCACACTTCCATTTCCCCGAAACGCTGTCCGCCGAACTGAGCTTTACCGCCCAACGGCTGCTGCGTGACCAAGGAATAAGGTCCGGTAGAACGGGCATGAATCTTGTCATCAACAAGATGATGCAGTTTCAGATAGTACATATAACCGACCGTGACGCGGTTATCAAAACGCTCACCTGTACGGCCGTCATACAGCCAACTCTTTCCGTCCGGCTCGAGTCCTGCAAGTCCGAGACAGTCTCTGATATCCTGCTCGTCAGCGCCGTCGAAAACGGGTGTCATGACTTTCCATCCCAGCGCCTTCGCCGCATATCCGAGGTGTACTTCAAGCACCTGTCCGATATTCATACGGGAAGGAACGCCAAGGGGGTTCAGGCAGATGTCGATCGGTGTGCCGTCGGGCAGGAAAGGCATATCTTCCTGGGGAAGAATACGGCTGACAACGCCCTTGTTTCCGTGACGTCCTGCCATCTTGTCGCCAACAGAAAGCTTTCTCTTCTGAGCGACATAGACGCGAACCACCATATTGACTCCGGGCGAAAGTTCATCGCAGTTCTGGGGCGTGAAGACTTTCACGTCAACAACCGTGCCATACTCGCCGTGAGGAACTTTCAGAGAAGTATCACGGACTTCACGTGCCTTCTCACCGAAGATCGCGCGAAGCAGTCTTTCTTCCGCAGTCAGTTCCGTCTCTCCTTTCGGAGTGACCTTGCCGACAAGGATGTCTCCGGAAACGACATCTGCGCCGATACGAACGATTCCGCGTCCGTCCAGATCTTTCAGAGAATCTTCACCGACGTTCGGGATGTCTCTTGTGATCTCTTCCGGTCCTAGTTTTGTATCGCGGCATTCAAGTTCATATTCTTCGATATGAATAGACGTAAAGGTATCTTCCTTGACAAGCTTTTCATTGATCAGGACAGCGTCCTCATAGTTATATCCCTGCCAGGTAGTGAAACCGATCAGGATATTCTTGCCGAGGGAGATCTCTCCATTGGCAGTCGCGGGACCGTCTGCGATCACATCGCCCGCTTCCACGCGCTCACCTTCCGAAACGATGGGTCTCTGATTCACACATGTACTCTGGTTGGAACGCAGGAACTTGATCAATTTATAAGTGCGCTCTTCTCCATTGTCCTGCATGACAGTAATGCGGTCCGCACTGACGCTTGTTACCGTACCGGATTCCGCAGCAAGAACCACAACGCCGGAGTCGTGAGCCGCTTTATACTCCATACCGGTCGCGACCACGGGTTGCTCCGTGATCAGAAGCGGAACGGCCTGGCGCTGCATGTTGGCGCCCATAAGCGCGCGGTTGCAGTCGTCGTTCTCAAGGAACGGGATCATTGCAGTAGCAGCCGAGACGACCATCTTCGGTGAAACGTCCATATAGTCTGCACGGGACGACTCGACTTCGATGATTTCACTAGCGTGACGGGCGTTAACCGTCTTGCGGACAAATCTGCCTGCGCCGTCCAGTTCCTCGTTTCCCTGTACGATGATGTACTCGTCTTCAACATCTGCCGTCATATAGACGACCTCGTCGGTTACCACGCCTTTTTCCTTATCGATCTTTCTGTAAGGAGCCTCAACAAATCCGTACTTGTTGATTCTGGCAAACGACGCAAGATAGTTGATCAGTCCGATGTTCGGTCCTTCCGGAGTCTCGATCGGACACATTCTTCCGTAATGGGAATAGTGAACGTCACGCACCTCGAAACCGGCACGGTCACGGGACAGTCCGCCGGGGCCAAGCGCGGAAAGACGGCGCTTGTGCGTCAGTTCCGCCAACGGGTTCGTCTGATCCATGAACTGGCTCAGAGGCGATGAACCGAAGAACTCGCGAATCGATGCAACAACGGGACGGATGTTGATCAGGCTCTGAGGCGTAACGCTCTCCTGATCCTGTGCGTGAAGTGTCATGCGCTCGCGGATGTTTCTCTCCATTCTGGAGAAACCGATACGGAACTGATTCTGAAGCAGCTCGCCGACTGAGCGGATACGACGGTTTCCTAAATGGTCGATGTCATCCGTTGTCCCGACACCATTGCACACGTTCAGCATATAGTTGACAGATGCAAGAATGTCATCTACGGTGATGTGTTTCGGAACAAGGTCTTCATAGCGCGTCTCGCACGCCGCCTTGATTTCTTCCTCCGTTTCACAGGAAGAAAGGATCTCCCTGAGTACAGCAGCCGATACTTTTTCGGAAATGCCGACCTCAGCGGGATCAAAGGAAACAAATTTGGCCATATCAACAGTGCTGTTGGAAAGGACCTTCATTTCCTTGTCTTCCAGTTTAATCCAGACCTCATTCAGCCCGGATTCAGCGATCGTGTTCGCAACTTCCTTCGTAAGCGTCTGTCCGGCTTCCGCCAGAAGTTCGCCGGTGTAAGGATCGATTGCGGGACGGGAAAGCTGACGGCCATAGATCCTGGGTACCAAAGAAAGCTTTTTATTGAACTTGTAACGTCCGAAATGCGCCATATCGTAGCGTCTCGGATCGAAGAACAGATTGTTCAGGTAGTTCCTTGCGCTTTCAATCGTGGGAAGCTCACCCGGACGAATCTTGCGGTATGTCTCAAGAAGGCCTTCGTCAACAGACGCCGTCGTATCTTTTGACAATGTCAGTTCAAGCCGCTCGTCTGCACCGAAGAAATCAATGATCTCCTGATTCGTTCCGAGCCCGAGCGCTCTGAGGAACACCGTTACAGGCATCTTCCTGTTCTTGTCGATACGAACATAGAAAATGTCGTTCAGGTCTGTCTCATACTCGAGCCAGGCACCTCTGTTCGGAATGACCTGAGCGGAAAACAGTTCCTTACCGCTCTTGTCACGGGTCTTGTCGAAATACACGCCTGGTGAACGTACAAGCTGTGAGACAACAACGCGCTCCGCACCGTTGATGACGAATGTCGCACTGTCTGTCATAAGCGGGAAATCCCCCATGAAGATCTCCTGCTCCTTGATCTCGCCGGTCTCCTTGTTCAGAAGACGGGTCATGACCTTCAAGGGTGCGTTGTACGTTGCGTCACGGGCCTTGCATTCCTCGACGGAATACTTCGGTTTATCATCCTCAAGCCGATATCCGGTAAAATCGAGCACAAGGTTTCCGGTGTAGTCTTCTATCGTGGAAATATCACGGAAGACTTCCTTCAGCCCTTCGTCGAGGAACCAACGATATGAGGACTTCTGCACGTCGATAAGGTTCGGCATTTCGAGAACCTCATTGATGTGCGAAAAACTCATGCGCTCAGTTCTGCCCAGCTGTACGGGATGTGCATTGACCATATTCGCAATCTCTCCTATACTTCAATATTGCAGATTGTGGAAATAAACAAAGAACGCGGATCATTCAGTCGAAAATTCATCGTTTTGACGAACACTTTTTACTCGATCCCGAACCTCCGCGCACATATTCCCATTATAAATGCTAACTTAGGATTATATATGCGCCGCTTTTCATTGTCAACATCTATTTTCTTCTGATTCGATCTTTGTTATGATGTTGGGGAATCAGACAAAGGAGTTTTGTGCAATGGAATGGATCGCCGGAGCGTTATTGCTGATACTTGTGTCTGTTCTCGGATACTTTGATGAGAAAAGGAGAAACCCCAAACCGAGAGATTTTTCAAGCAGTAAATCAAAGTACGACGAGTAGAGGGAACTGTTTCTCGTCCGGTCCGGATCCGTCGCTTCCGGGTTGTTTCGTCCGTCCGCTTTCCTTGTATTTTCCTGTCACTTGCTCTTTCATCAAAAACGGGATAAGCCTTGAAGGCTTATCCCGTTTTTGTTTTCTGATTTTTCAGGCGTTGCGTTTGATCTTGTTGGAACTTGTCTTGGGGAACGGATCATTCCGGAGTTTTACACTGGTGACCACCTTATAATTCGGAAGCTCAGCCAGCTGTTTCTGAATGTCCTCCAGGACAAAACCGGGATCCTTTTCTTCCGACAGATAGAGTTCCGCCGAAAGCGTGTACTCCTCCCCTTTCTCGTTCTTTTCCCCGCGCACCACAACTTCCTGCACGTAGGGAATATTCATGATATATCCCTCGATCTCCTCAGGATAAACGTTCTTTCCGTTGTTCAGTACGATAATGTTCTTTTTTCTTCCGGTGATCACCAATTGGTCTTTTTTATCAATGTATCCGTAATCACCCGTATAGAACCAGCCGTCAATAATCGCCTTTGCAGTCTCTTCCGGCTTTTTATAATACCCGAGCATCACCGTATCGCCTTTGACACAGATCTCACCGATCCCCTCTTCATTCGGGGAATCGATCCGCCAATCCAGGCACCCCAGTCTGTGACCGACCGTATCATAAGTGATCGTCTTCTCATCGTTTACCGATACAAGCGGCGAGCACTCCGTAATACCGTATCCTCCGACAAGATAGATCCCGATCGTATCAAAGAATTCACCCAGTTCCGGTCTGATTGGAGCTCCTCCGCAGATGATCTTTCTCATTCTTCCTCCGAAGACGTTGCGGAGCGACTGGAACAGATAAGGCCGCATGTCGATTCCGATTTTGCGGAAACGTTTGGACATAAGTACTGCCGCCTGAAAGACCTTCTCTTTTCCCTGCTTTTTGATGTTCTTCTGAATACTTGTGATCAGGAACTCCGCCAGGGCAGGTACGATGTAGATATAACTCGGCTGGAACAGCTGCATATCTTTCACGATGTCCTTCAGCGAAGCATTGATACACAGCGTAGAATGAAACCGTATCGATGGAATGATGTCTGTTACTGCTTCATAGGTGTGGTGATACGGAAGGACGGACAGTCCCTTGTCGTAGATCTCCGTGATCTCGAATCCGTAGTACACAAGCGAGCAGATGTTATGCTCCGTCAGCATGACGCCTTTCGCGATCCCCGTTGTCCCGCTGGTATATACCAGCAGTTTCAGTTCGTATTCATCAGAGTGCAGCGAATCATACTCGTTTCTCGAAAGCGTAGCACCATATCTGATCAGAGATCCCAACGTCTCCATGCCGCTGTCTGCGCCCTGTTCATCAAAACAGACGAACAGTTTGACCCCTGGAAGTTTTTCCCTGTTTTCACACACCCACTTGGCGTAGCGGGAACTGAAAAACAGAACTTCTGCCTCACTTTCCGTCAGGACGTTCAGTTTATCTGCGGTCGGCAATTCCTTGTCCACGGGCACAAAAACCCCGGCGCTCTTCAAAACTGTGAGGAAAGCGACGATCCATTCATACCTGTTCTCGCTCATGCACGCGATATGAGACCGCCCGAAACCGCGTTCAGTCAGTGCTGCCCCGAGGTTTTCCGTATCTTCGTTGAATTCGTAATAGGTAACATGACGGATCTCATCGCTTCTGCCTATACGGAACTGGTAGGCATCCCTGTCCGGAACAGCATTGACTGCTTCTTCCAGAATATCCCGGACTGTGAAGAACTGTTTCCCGTCGTATTCTCTGTTTTTGTCCATTTCGGTTCCTCTATGGCGAAAATCAGTCGTTATAGACATCATTTTCTTCAATGTAATTGATATCCATCAGTGTTTTCGCATAGAAGGCCGTAAGCGCTGCTACACCGATGACCGTCACTGCAAGACTGGCGCCAGCTGCTGCGGCGATCTCAAGTTTTTTCAGCCGGTTTTCTTTTTTTCTGTTATCAGAAGTCAATTTTTTAATCAAGTCCATTCTGATTACCTCCTGTCAGCGTTATCATACCATATTCTTGTAAACTATTCTAACAGTGCCGAGGTCGCTTCCTCTTCGTACTGTTTCATATACAGAGAATAGTAATAGTCCCTGTTTTCAATCAGTTCTCTATGTGTTCCCTGTTCAACGATCTTCCCGTCCCTCACGACGAGGATCCTGTCAGCATTCTTTACGGTTGAAAGACGGTGTGCGATAACGATGGATGTCCTGTTTGAGATGATTTTCTCGATCGCATTCTGAATCTTCTGTTCGATCACCGTGTCGATATTCGCCGTAGCTTCATCCAGGATCAGGATCCTGGGATTCGAAATAATTGCCCTCGCTAAAGCTATCAGCTGTTTTTCACCGGTGGAAAGCGTATCCCCGCCTTCTCCGATGTCAGTGTCCAGGCCTTTTGACAGATTATTTACCATCTCATCCGCCGATGCCAGTTTCAGTGCTTCCCAGATCTCCTTTTCTGTTGCGTCCTGTTTCCCGTACAGCAAATTCTGCCGTATGGTCCCGGAAAACAAATGCGGGGTCTGCTGAACATAGCCAATTGAAGAATGGAGCCACAGCTGTGAACGTTCCCTTAGATCTTTCCCGTCGAGAAGGATCTGCCCCTCTGTCGGTTCATAGAATCTGCACACCAGGTTCGCGAGCGTCGACTTCCCTGCTCCTGTTTCTCCGACGATCGCCAGGTTCGTCCCGAAGGGGATCTTCAGCGAAAAATGCTCAAGCACATTCTCTTCTCCGTCAGGATACTGAAAGGACACGTCTCTGAATTCGATATCTCCGTTGATCGGCTCCCAGTTTTCGCGTTTGGGAGAAAAAGTGTCGCCGTACTTTTCAGTCACTTCTGCCGAATCTTCAACGTCAGATTTCGTATTGAGGACTTTGAAATACCTCTCTATATTGACCTGTGTGGTAATCAGATCGGATATCGCATCAATCAGCCAGCGGACGGGTTCCATCATACCTTCCGCATATGTCATAAACAGTGAGAAAGTGCCGACATCTTCACGCGCAAGATAGCCGCCTTTCCAAAGCACTATCGCGAGAGCAAGGGAGGACGCAATGCTCAGCGTTGCGTGAAAAGCGCCACGCAGACGGGCAGCTTTCACAGCAGTTCTCTTCATACTGCCCGTTTTACTTTCAAAATCGGAGAACATCTTATCTTCGATGACAAGAGACTTGATCGTTCTGGCTCCTGTGATTTCCTCATTGAAGTCACCGGTAATCTCGGAGTTGATCTCCCGTATCTGACGGTTCACCTGAATCAATTTGTTCTGAAACATCGAGAACAGTATGACGATAGCAGGAAGGATCGTCACGATCAACAATGCCAGTCTGACATTGACGGAGAACATCACGATCACAACACCCACAAGATAGGAAAGATGCCATACCCCGTCCATCAGCGTCCAGGATACCAGCGATCCAATCCTGGAAGTATCGCTGATCACTCTGGAGTGAACATAGCCAACGCTGTTCTGGTTGAAAAATGCGAAAGAAAGAGTCTGCAAATGGCGGAAAACAGTATTGCGAAGATCCTTGTCCACGTTGACTTCGATCTGCATCGCATATGTACATGAAACATAATTCAGCACCGCTGAGACAGCAGTTGTCAGGACATAGACAACGAGAAACAACCAAATACCCTTAAGAGTGTTTCCTTTGACGAAATGCTCCAACGCATAAGAGTTGTATACGGGCCAGACGATATCGATACAGCTGCAGATCAGACCGAAAAGTATCATTACGGCGAGTTTCTTGCTGTACGGCCTGACAAAAGGAAGGATCTTTCCGATCCCGAAGAACCGGAGATGTGTTGTTTGCTTATCTTTCATTTAGCACAGCCTCCTCTGCTCCGGATTGGATCTCATAAATTCTCTGATAAAGCCCTCCGTTGCGGATCAGTTCCTCATGTTTCCCCTGCTCAAGGATCCTGCCGTGCTCCAGGACGAGGATGTTGTCCGCTTTTGAAAGCGTCGAGACTCTATGAGAAATCAGGATTATCGTCGCAGTTCCGTATTTGTTTTCCAGTGCTGAACGGATTTTTGCATCCGTTTCCATGTCGATTGCGGAGAATGAATCATCAAAAATCATGATCGGTGTCTCCTGTGTCAGCATTCTGGCAATAGCGACTCTTTGTTTCTGTCCACCGGACAGCGTGACACCTCTTTCCCCAACAAATGTATCGTACCCGTTTGCAAACGACATTACTGCTTCATCAAGAGATGCTACCGAGGAAGCGTCCCGGATTTTTTCAAGAGAAAGTCCTTCTCTCGCAATGCCGATGTTCTCGGCGATGCTTCTAGAGAACAGGAACGGTTCCTGTAATACGAAACCGATGTTCTTTCTGAGGTGGGGAGTATTGATCTGCCTGATATCGGTTCCCCCGATCGTGATCTCCCCGTTTTCTTTGTCAAGCGGGTACATCTTGTCCAGCAGCATCATCAGTGTGGATTTGCCGCTGCCGATTCCTCCGAGTATGCCGAGAGTTGATCCGTACGGGATCGTGAACGAAACATCCTTCAACACTTCGTTCTGTCCAAAACTGAAAGATACATCACTGAAACGGATTTCCTGCCGCATATCCGGAAGAAGATCCGTATCTTTGATCTCCTCTTCCTTTTGCAGCATGATGTCTCTGATCCTGTCCGCCGAAACGCCCGCTTTGCTCATTTCGGAGAGCATGCGACCAAGCTGTCGGATAGGCCAGATCAGCTTATAGTTATATGCGACAAACGCGACATACTCTCCGGAAGTCATACTGTTTTTCACGCAGAAAACCGCTCCGAGAATGACCACAAGCATGATCTGCATTCCGGAAAGAAAATCCGAAGTGCTCCAGTATCCGCTCAGTACGTCGCCCATCTTTTCCCACAGGCCGGTATAAAAACGGTTCTGTGTCTCAAATTTATCCAGCTCGTACTTTTCCATCCCAAATGCGCGGACTACCCGCACACCCGTCAGGTTCTCCTGGCAGATACTTGAGAGGATCCCTTCGTTGTCATCACACTCCCTAAACCTCTCTGCCACCTGCTTAAAGAACCTGTAGGAATTGAGCATGATGATCGGCATCGGGATAAGAGAAAGCAGCGTCAGCCTGGTATTCATTGCAAACATGAAATACATGGAAGAAAGCAGGTAAAGGCTGGTTCTGAACAGGGACGTCAGCTGTTCCGAGAAGAAGTTCTTAATCATCTCCACGTCAGAACTGGACCTCTGCAGTATGTCTCCCGTTTTATTCGAGCTGTGCCACGAGTAAGGAAGACGCTCCATATGGGCATAAAGCTGGTCGCGGATCGTCTTTACGAAAGTCTCCGACGCCTTCGTATTGAATACCCTGAACAGGTATTGTGCTGCTGCCCTGATCAAAGCAGCGGCAACGATGCAGGCCGCAAGGATCCAAAGGTTCTCCCTCAGATAAGAAAGCCCTCCAAAAAATCTGACTGCAAAAGCGGAAAGCGTTCCTTCCTTCAGCGGTTCTGTACCGAATACGTTATCGACGGTCAGGCGTATCACCTGAGGTGCGACCATATCAAAAACAGAACTGATCGCGGCGCACAGGATACTGGCCGCAAAGAGCAACTTTGAGCCTTCCAGAAAACTCCCGATCATTTCTCTGTTTGTAGTAAATCTGTCTCTGTCAATTGTCTTCATAGTAGTTTCCTGTAAAACGAGCAACAAAAAAAGCCTTGAGGGTAACCCATCAAGACTTTTTGGTGCGGGTAAGAGGACTTGAACCTCCACCGAGTTGCCCCGACTAGAACCTGAATCTAGCGCGTCTGCCAATTCCGCCATACCCGCAAAAGAACGATACCTATTATATCCAAGAAAAAATGACGTGTCAACACAAAGAGATAGAGAATTTTTTACTGTCTCAGATGGTTGCGGATCCTGTCGAAGATCATCTCCAGAGCGACAAGGTTATGTCCGCCTCCAAGGACGATAATATCCGCGCAGCGTTTGCTCGGTTCAACAAATTCCTCATGCATGGGTTTTACTGTCGTAAGATACTGTTCAGTAACAGATTCCAGCGTTCTGCCCCTGCTCTTTACGTCACGGAGGATACGGCGGATGATTCGCTCATCCGCGTCGGTATCGACAAAAAGCTTGATGTCCAACAGATCACAGATCTGTTTGCTTGCGAAGATCAGGATTCCCTCTACCACGATGACCTTCGCCGGTTTTAAAGTAACGGTCTGATCGCTTCTGTTATGGATCGTAAAATCATATGTTGGTCCGTAAACCGTCTTTCCTTCCTTCAACTGCTTCAGATCTTTCAGGAAGAGATCCGTATCAAAAGCGTCCGGATGGTCGTAGTTGAGTTTCGAGCGTTCTTCATAGGTCATGTCATTATGCGCCTTGTAGTAGTTATCATAGTTGATAACCGTTACATCATCCCCGAACTCTCCGACAATACGCTTCGTGATCGTCGTTTTCCCACTTCCGGTGCCACCGGCAATACCGATCGTGATAACGTCCATAAAATCATCTCCTGCGTTTTTTTATATTTTAGCCAATAAACATCGCTTTGTACACACTAAGATCGCTCAACAAAGTGTTTTTTCAGATATTCCATCGTCCGGTCTTCCCCGTTCTCTGCAAGATAACGAAGTACCTGCTCAAGGTCACGGGATGTATTCTCGTTGATAAAATATCTTGTTTTCACTCTTTCGTAATACTCTAGCGCTGAAGAATCGTTATAACGATCACCGAGATAGATCTTGCAGGCAGCGATCCTGTCGCAGATCATCTCCGCAAAATACTTTGGGGGCATCTCGATGGGAACAGTTCCCTTTCCCTCGACATAATCGGACCAGTATTCAAAATGATGCTTGTTCCTGCCTTTATGATGCAGCCAGGCAGGAGAATATCCATATACTTTCCGCTCAGAGACCTGCGGACTTTCCGTACCCTTCCAAAACTTGACGCCGGGGATGAATTCCGCGGGTGAGTATTTCGAAAGATCGTGCATAAGGCCCTGCAGTGGGATCCCGCACTTGCAACACAGAAGAAACACTGCGTTTCGTTGTTTCGTAATCGTTGTCAGGTGGCCAAAAAAATGATTCATCAAAACTCCCTGCTGTGTGTCCGGTATCCGT